>Ga0315285_10000366_pt1 | contig 46827 bp, 45 predicted proteins | sample YL17G09_36_MG_FD_203698 | JGI IMG/M metagenome (GOLD analysis project Ga0315285, IMG submission 203698) | Sediment microbial communities from Yellowstone Lake, YNP, Wyoming, USA - YL17G09_36 | ecosystem: Environmental > Aquatic > Freshwater > Lake > Sediment | place: USA: Wyoming | collected...
GTGGGGCCTTCAGAAGCTTGGTTTGTCTCACCCAAGGAGCTTATCCGGTCTTGGCGTTCTTGGCGCCTTGGCGGTTGATAATTTCGGATTGGGGCTAGGAGGCATTGGTGTCGGCCGACACGAAGGCGCCCTTCAGATACTGCCCGAGCTGCGGCGAGCGGGTCTACACCTATACCGTTTTGAAGGACGGGAAGATCGAGATCCGCTGTAGCCCGTGCGGTTTTCCGGTAATTCTTGAGCAGGGCCCTCCTGTTCCGCGCCTGGATTGCATTATGATTGCCGACGACGATCGGTTCGTCCTGTCTTTCTTGGCCGACCTCCTTATCGAACGGGGCCTCACGACTGATGTCATCCCCTCTGACAGCGGCGCCAAATTCCTGACCTTGGCCACCGACCGCTTGCGCCAAGAGCTTCCCATTCCGCTGGCCATCCTCGACATCATCATGGAGCCCATGGACGGGATCGTCACCGCCTTGGCCCTCCGAGCCGTAGAACAGGGCCTAAAGGTCACGCGGCCGACCCCCATCCTCTTCCTCTCTGGCGCTCGATACGACGAGGCCCTGAGCAGGTTCGTCGCCCGCTGCCAGCCGGCCCTTTACCTCAATAAAGCATCGGACGCGACCCCCGACAAGCTCGGACCAAGGCTGGAGAAGGTGATCGGGTACTTGTTGGGATACGGGAGGAGATGATCGCGTGAGGCAGAAATCGATCCTCTTCGTCGACGACGATCGGTTTTTCCGGGAGGCCGTCGGCGAGTTCCTGAAAGAGCAGGGATACCAAGTGCGGCTGGCGGCGGACGGGCTGGAAGCCCTGAGGGCGGTCCGGGATGAGCCGCCGGACTTCATCGTTCTCGACCTCGTCATGCCCAAGGTGGATGGAGGCCGGGTCTGCCGCTACCTCCGTGAGGATTCCCGTTTTCAGCACATCCCCATCGTCGTCTTCTCGGCCCTGGCGGCCAGGGATATTATGGGAATGCCAGAGGTGTCGGCTGATGCCTACGTGGCCAAGGGACCGCTTCCGATCATTACCAAGAACGTCCTGGCCGCTATCCAACATCTGGAGTTCTACGGGCGATCCGCTCCCCTCGAGGAGGCCGTCTTCGGCTACGAAGGTTTCCGCCCGAGGCGGCTGGTCAGCGAGCTGCTGAGCATGAAACGCCACGTGGATGTTCTGCTTCGGATTCTGAGTGAGGGGGTCCTCGAGGCCGATGAGGAAGATCGGATCTTCTACATGAATCCGTCGGCCTTGGCCATGGTGGACGCTGGCGAGCAGGCGCTGATCGGAGCGAGACTCTGGGAAGCCTTCGGACCGACCTACCGGGAAGAGGTGGAGAGGACAACGGAGAGGCTCCGTACCGACCCGAAGGCCGAGAGGCGGGAGCTGACCGTTGACCTGAAGGGACGACTACTCAAGGCGAGCTTCACTCCACTGTGGGATGACGAAGTCTACGCAGGGCTCCTGATCCTTCTCGAGAACGTCGGGCATCCCGGAGGCCCTCAGGCAACCTGAAGTCAAAATCGTATCGCCAGACAGCAAACTATCACGGCCCGGCATCGAACTTGGCGGGGCGACGATTCACATCGTCCTACGCGTGGTAGGGAGTGGCCCCAATTGCAGGTGGCTCGGGGTAGCGACGCCAGAAGCCGAAACGCCTGCAACGCCAGCGGGGCAAACCTCGCCCGCTGAGATCCCGCCCTCGTTTCTTGCCATTGCCCCAGAGACGGCCCGCCGGAAATCCCTCGCTTTTTCCCCTCGTTGCAGATTAGAATACGCGGCGCGCATCTTCGGGATTGCGGCCCAGGGAGGTTGGCGGTGATCCGCGTTCTCAAGTGGGTGGGGCTCCCAGTCGGCGGCATCGTCGTCCTGGCGGTGCTAGCGGCCCTCCTCCTTCCCTCTCTCGTGAACCTGGACCGGTACCGGGGCACTCTGGCAAGCCGCGTAGGCAAGGCCCTTGGACGCGAGGTGACGCTGGGGTCCCTCCGGGTGGACCTCTGGGGCGGGATCTGGGCCGAGGCCCAGGGAATTCGGATCGCCCAAGCGCCCGGCTTCGGCCCGGAGCCGTTCCTGGCGGCGGATGCCCTGCGGGTCCGCGTCCAACTCTTGCCGCTCCTCCGAGGACAGGTGAAGGTGAGCACGGCGGTCCTGGAGCGGCCGCGCATCCGCCTGATGCATACCCGGGACGGCCGGTGGAGCGTGGACGACCTGATGAAGGCGCACGAGGCTCCCCCGCCGCCGAAGCCGTCCCCAGAGATCGCCCCCCCCGGCAAGGCGCCCCTGCTAGGCGGCCTCCTGCTCAACCAGGTCGCGGTCAAGAACGGGGAGATCATCCTGCTGGATCAGGCACGCTCCCCCGGTCTCACGCTGACACTGACCGACCTCGATCTCACCATCCGGCAGGCGAACGTCTCCGATCCGCTGGAGGTCCAATCCCGGGCCCGCATCGGAGGAGTCGGCACGGGCCGCATCGAATCGGCCGGCCGAATCTCTCTCGCCGATCCGGATACCCCCGCCCTGGATGTGACCGTGAGGCTTCGGGACGTGGAGATGGGCCCCTGGCAGGCACTCTTCCTCGGCGGCGGCGGGACGAAGCTTTCCGGACCCCTCTCGGCAGAGGTCAAGGTGACCGGCCCTATCCCACGCGCGGCCTTCACCGGAAGCCTGAATCTGAAACCCGTGGTGATCCAGGTCGGAGAGGTGTTCCGGAAGGCGGCTGGGGAAGAGGCCGGCCTCAGTTTCGAGGGACGGCGCGAGGACCAGGGAGTGAACCTGCCGAAGCTGACCGTCACCCTGAAGGATGTGAAGGTGGACGGCAGCCTGCGGATTCCGGACCTGGGCGCGCCCCGGATCGCATTCACGGCGACGTCGGCCAAGGTGGACCTGGATCGCCTCCTGACAAAGCCCGCGGGCAAGAGCGCGTGGATGGCCCCCGCCGTGGCGCATGCGGCCGCGCCGCCACGCCCAGGCGTAGAAGCGAGAACAGCCGGTCCGGGCCTGGCCGCCCAAGGGCGGGTGAACATCGGCGACCTCCGCTACCAGGGACTCACCCTGAACGCGTTCCAGGCCGACATCCGGTATCAGGACGGGCTAGTCCAGTTTCCCGACGTCCAGGCCAATGTCGCGAACGGGAAGATCCGAGCCAAGGGGGAGGCGGACCTCCGGTCCAAGCTTCCCCGGATTATCCTGACGTCAAAACTGGACAATCTTGCAACCGAGCCGCTGGTCCGGGCGCTCGCCCTCGGAACCTGGACACTGCAGAGCACGTTGAGCTTCGACGGCACCGCGAACTTCGCCGGCCTCTCCAAGCCTGAGATCCTGGGATCGGCGACCGGCGATGGCTCCTTCCTGCTGAGGGACGGCCGCGTGCTGGGCTATAAGCCGCTCGACCGGCTGTCCGAGGTCATCGCGCCCATCCTGGCGTCCCAGGGCATTCGCGTCCGCCTCAATGAGTTCGAACAGGTAAGCGGCCATTACACGCTGGACAAGGGGGTCCTCCGGACCAAGGACCTCACCCTCACCAAGGCCGAGGGGACCGTGACAGCTACGGGCTCGTTGGGCCTCCAGGATTCCAGTCTCAATTTCGACGTGGTGGCAAAGCTGGGGCGCACCACCATCGAGGTCAAGGTGGCCGGGACCACGAGCCAGCCGATCGTCGTGCCGAAGCTTGGGCGAATCCAGCGAAAGATCGAGACCGAGCTGGACAAGGCCCTGCCCGGCGAGCAGGGCAAGGTCCTGAAAGACCTGTTCAAAGGGATGTTCGGCAAGTAGCCGTGACCCGGCGACCCCTTCGCGAATCACACGCCATGATTCTCGCCATCGTCACGCCTCACTACTTCCCCTCGGTGCGCGGCAATTCCATCACGGTCCAGCGGATCGAATCCAGTCTTCGGGACCAGGGCCTGAGCGTTCAGGTCTTTTCGCTGGACCGGCAGGACGGCGACGCGATATTGGCGGGCCTCCGCCGCCTTAGTCCCGACTTGGTGCACGGCTTTCACGCCACGGCAACCGGCCCGCTGGTGGTGCAGGCGGCCGGCGACCTGGGCATCCCTGCCGTTGTCACTCTCACCGGGACGGATGTGAACCAGGACCTCTTCGACCCCACGTGCCGGGCGACCGTCCTCGCGGCTCTGGAGGCTGCGCGGGCCATCGTGGTCTTCCACGAGGCCATCCGCGACAAACTGCTCCACGAGTCACCAACCCTCCGCCCGCGGGTCCACGTGATCAGCCAGGCGGTCCGGTGCGACGAGACACGCTACGACCTGCGGGGCAAGCTGAGCCTGGACCGTCGGCACTTCGTCGTCTTCCACCCGGCCGGCATCCGCCGGGTGAAGAACATCCCCGTCGTGATCCCGCCGCTCGCGGCGCTGCACCAACGGCACCCGCACCTCCGATACGTCCTGGCCGGGCCGGTCATCGAAGAGGATGAGGGAAAGCGGGTGGAGACCATGCTCCGCGATCTCCCCTGGGCGTTTTACCTCAGCGCCGTGAGCCACGAGGAGATCTGCGCCATCCTGTCCCAGATCGAGGTGGTGATCAGTTCGTCCGTGTCCGAGGGGGGGATGTCCAACGCGATCCTGGAGGCGATGAGCAAGGGGGTCCCGGTGCTGGCGTCGGATATCGAGGGGAACCGCACCGTCATCGTGGACGGGCACGACGGGTTCTTGTTCCGGTCGGAGATGGATTTCGTGGAGAAGTTGGAACGCCTCCTGAACGATCCCGCCCTGCGCTATGCCCTCGGGCGCCGCGCCATGCAGAAGATCGAGACCCAGTTCCCGCTCGAGGGGGAGATCGGGGGGCATCTCACGCTCTACCAATCCCTCACCGCCAGGAAAGGGGCATAGGACCGATGGACGTGCGGGCGCTGGAGGTCTTCTGCAAGATCGTCGAGCTCCGGAGCTTCTCCAAGGCGGCCGAGGCGGTGCTCCTCACCCAGCCGACGGTGAGCGGGCACATCAAAGCGCTGGAGACGGAGCTGGGGCTGCGCCTCTTCGACCGGGCGGGCAGGACGGTGACGCCCACCCGGGCCGGCGAGATCCTGTACGGGTATGCCCGGCGCATCCTGGCCCTGCGCGAGGAAGCCCAGCAGGCCATCAACGAGCACAAGGGAGGCCTGAAGGGGCATCTCACCCTCGGGGGAAGCAACATCCCGGGCGCCTACATCCTCCCGCCGCTGCTGGCGGCCTTCAAGCGCGAGCATCCGGAGGTGACGATTTCCCTGCACATCAGCGGGTCCCGGGACATCGTGCGGGGTGTGATCGAGGGAACATACGAGGTGGCGATGGTGGGTGCCCGCTTCGAGGAGGGGCGGGTCCACTATGAGCCCTTCGCGCAGGACGAGCTGGTCCTGGCCGTGCCGGCCATGCACCCCTGGGCCACCCGGAGCACGGTGCGCCTGACGGAACTCGTCGGCCAGCCCTTCATCATGCGCGAGCGAGGCTCGGGGACCCGAAAGGTCATGGAGCAGGCCCTGACCGACCACGCCGTGGACCCGGGGAGCCTCCGCGTGGTCCTGGAGGTCACCGGGAACGAGGCGGTCCGCCAGGCCCTTAAGGCCGGCGCCGGGATCTCCGTCATCTCCCGCCGGGCCATCGAGGACGACATCCGACACAAGACGGTGGCGGCCCTTCGCATCCACGGGGTCAGGCTGGTCCGGGATTTCTTCCTGGTCACGCACAAGAGCCGGTCCCGCTCTCCGCTGGGCAAAGCCTTTCTGTCCTTCCTGGAGCAATCCGCCAAGTTCACGCCCTGAATCTCTCCCGAAGCCATGGCCACGAGGAGACATGGATGATCGAGGTGCTGGTAAGCGGCTGGTTGATCGGGGTGGCCATCGCTCTGCCTGTGGGACCGGTCATCACGGAGATCATTCGACGCGGCCTGCGGGCCGGGTTTCTCTCGGGATTGATGGTAGGCCTGGGCGCTGCGGCGTCCCATGCGATCCTCGTCTCCCTGACGCTCCTGGGTGTGGTGGCCCTCCTGGATCGGCCGATCTGGCACGCCATCCTGGGCGGCGCGGGAATCCTGGTCCTCGGCTACCTGGGGGTCGATGCCCTGCGGGCCAGCACGGTCCCACCGGATACCGAGGATGCCTCGCAGGCCGGTCGCCCGTTCCTGGTCGGGTTCAGCATCGGGATCTCCAATCCCATCACCCTGCTGTGGTTCCTGACGGTCGGCGGGGCGTTGATCGCGGCGCACGGCGGAGGACGGTCCGGGCTCCTGGCCGTGGCGTTCGGCGCGAGCTTCGTCAGCGGGGTCCTCTGCTGGGATACGGTGGTCGCGTATCTGGCCGGCTGCGGCCGGCGCTGGACGGGGCAGAGAACGCTGCGGGTGATCAACACGGTGGCGGGACTGGTCTTCTTCGGCTTTGCCGTTCGCCTGGGGTGGAAACTCGTCCAGACATTCCGCTAGGATCGCCTTACACAAAGGCCTCAAGCCCCTCCACCTTTTGCGTCAACGGACAACCGCTCCTTTGACTCCCCCCGCCACGGTATTTCTTCTTAAACACTCACAGATCAGCCGCCCCTCCAGCATGATTCATTATACAAGCTCCGAATCAGCACCCTTCGGGGAGCCGAGGAGCCGCATGACCACCAAGGCCCAACTCGCAAAGTATCTATCCCCGCGAAGTATTTTCCAGAAGCTCCGTCAGGCATACCATTGGCACCACTCTGACATGTACGCTCATCCGGTCCTTCGGTTATTCTGCTTGACAAGGGACGATGCGCTGTGGCTAAAATCCTGGCGCCAACGTGAAGACGGCTCCCAGCGGGTGAGGGTCATGTGCAAACGGTGAGTCGTCACGAGTTCGAGGCCGTCCGCAAGATCAGGTTCTCACAGGGGCTCATCCTGCCGGTCTTGGACCTGATCCCTCCGGTTCGGAGACCTGCCCACCCCAGAATCGGATCTCCCAGACCCCCGGCCCCTGCGCACATGCGGGGGGACGGGCAGGCTACCACCTTCCAGCGGCCCCAGTCCAGCAGCACAAAAGGAGGTAAGCCATGAAGAACACAGGGAAGGGCCAGGCGATCTCTCGTCGTTCTCTCTTGGCAACGGCAGCCGTGGGTGGTGTCGCGGCGGCCAGTATGGGTCCCTTCTTCGCGCGGGCAGCTTCCGCCGCACCCATCACCATCAGGATGCAGAGCATGTGGGACGCAGGAACGGTGGGGTACACGAAGTTTGACGAGTTCTGCAAGGGCGTCAGCGAGATCTCGGAAGGGAGGCTGGTGGTCAAGGGGTTCCCCGCCGGGGCCATCGTCGGGACGTTCGAGAAGTTCGACGCGGTCAAGGCCGGAGTTTTCGACGCCATGCACACGTCCGACACCTACTGGCCCGGCAAGATTCCCGTCTGCACCTTCCTCTCCTCGTATCCGTTCGGCATGGACCGGCCCGATCAGTGGGACACCTGGTTTAACGAGCTGGGAGGGAAGGAGATCGCCCGCCAGGCCTATGCCGAACACAACATGTACTGGCTGGGGCCGGTCCAGCACGACGACAACCTGGTGCACTCCAAGGTCCCCATCCGATCTTTCGAGGACTACAAGGGGAAGAAGATCCGCTTCCCCGGCGGGATCATCGCCGACATCTTCCGCTCGGCCGGCGTCTCCACCGTACTCCTGCCCGGCGGGGAGGTGTACCCCGCTCTGGAGAAGGGCGTGATCGACGGCGCAGACTTCGTGGGTGCGGCGATCAACTACAATCTGGGCTACGGCGAGATCGCCAAGTACATCATCATGGGCCCGCCCTCAACGCCGTGCCTGCACCAGCCGGTGGACCTCCAGTGCATCGGGATCAACCTGAAGACCTGGAAGAGCATCCCGGTTCACTTGCAAGGTCTCCTGGAACTGGCGATTCGGGACTTCTCCTTCAAGCAGTACACGGCAATCCAGAAGGCGGATATCGAGGCCTTCGAGAAGTTCAAGAAGCAGGGCGTCGAGATCATCCGGTTGAAGGAGTCGGACATCGACAAGTTCCGGAAGTTCGCCCCCGAGCTGTGGGTGAAGTGGGCCAAGCGGCATCCGCTGGCCACCCAGGCCTTCAAGTCCCAGTGGGAGTACATGAAGTCAATCAAGGTGGGCTACTACAGGGATGCCGACCTCGTGGACTCTCAGGGAAAAAAGCTCGACCTCTAGGAGCTTCCGTTTTGGGACCGAGGGGGGGAAGGGACACATCCCCCCCTCGTCTTGTGTCCCACGCGGCCACCGGGGATCTTCGGGCTGCGTGCCAACGGGTTGCGGGGGAGAGCCATATGAATCGTCTGAGGAGGCTCATGTGCGCGGTGGAGAAGACCAATGTCTTCATCGGCAAGGTCATGGTCTGCCTGCTGAGCCTGGCGGTTCTGGTCATCAGCTTTGAGGTAACCATGCGGTATGTCTTCGGCAGGCCGACCAACTGGGGCCATGAGACGATGGTCCTCCTCCTCGCCATTTTGTACGTCATGCTGGGAGGATACTGCCATTACCACCGGGCCCACGTGAGGGTGGACGTCTTCTGGTCATCGCGATCACCCCGGACCCGCGCTATCCTCGATTTGGCCACCTCCGTCTTCTTCTTCATCTATGCCGTCGCCTTCACGTATACGAGCTGGAACTTCTACTGGAGCTCCCAGACCATGCTGGGAGGCGGCACGCTTTTCGGCATCGAGGTCCCCGGGGAACTCTCCTTCACCGACTGGGGTCCTCCCTTGTATGGCGTGAAGTTCATGATGCCGCTGGGCGGGCTCCTGCTCCTCCTTCAAGGGATCGACTGGTTCATTCGCGACCTGCACATGGTCCTCACGGGGAGGGAACTCCGGTGAGCATTGAGTGGATCAGCATCACGCTGTTCGGCTCCATGGTTCTCCTCATGCTCCTGGGGTTGCCCGTGGCCTTTTCCACCGGCGCGGTCGGCGTGATCTTCGCCGCCCTCTTGCGAGGGCCCGAGGCGGTCAACATCGTCCCCACGCGGGTCTTCGGCCTCATGACCAACTACCTGCTGGGAGCCATCCCTCTCTTCATCGTGATGGCCGTGATTCTCGCCAGTGCGGGCCTTATCCAAGAGATCTACGAGATGGTTCATCAATGGGTCGGCTGGCTGAAGGGTGGGGTGGCCACGGCCACCGTGATCGCGTGCACCCTGCTGGCCATGATGGTGGGGATCGTCGGGGCCAGCGAAGTCACCATGGGCCTGATCGCTTTCCCGGAGATGCTCAAGCGCAAGTACGACAAGTACATGGCTGCAGGCTCCGTCCTCGCGGGAGGGACGCTGGGCATCCTCATCCCACCCAGCATCATGCTGATCGTGTATGGCATGGTGGACAACAGCTCCATCGGGCAACTCTACGCCGGGGCCTTCCTGCCCGGCTTCGTGCTGTCCGGGCTGTTCATTGGCTACATCACGATTCGCTGCTATCTCAATCCGGCAATGGGCCCGGCCATTCCGAAGGAGGAGCGAGCCTCGTGGGCGGAGAAGCTGAGGATGCTGCTGCCCATCATTCCGTCCGGTATCCTGATCTTTCTGGTCCTGGGCAGCATCGTGCTGGGCATTGCAGCCCCGACGGAGGCCGCGGGGTTGGGAGCATTTGGGGCCCTGCTCATCGCATTGGCCCGCCGCCGGCTCACCTGGAGGAGCTTCGTGGTGGCGTGTGAAGACGCCATGAAGACATCCGCCATGGTCCTGTGGATCATGTTCGGGGCGAACATCCTCGTGGGCTTCTACGTCATGGTCGGCGGGGATGACTTCATCCGGGACCTGCTTTTGGGATCGGGGCTGGGCCGCTGGCAGGTCCTGATCTTCATGCAGCTCCTCCTCCTCTTCCTCGGCTGCTTCATGGACTGGGTGGGGATCTTCATGCTCACCATCCCGCTCTTCGGCCCCATCATTCGGCAGCTGGGTTTCGACCCGATCTGGTTTGGCGTCCTGGTGGCGGTGAACATGCAGGTGTCCTTCCTTTCGCCTCCCTTCGGCTATTCGTTGTTCTTCCTCAAGGGGGTGGCCCCGCCGGAGATCAAGACTAAGGACATCTGGTGGGGCGCGGTGCCCTTCATGGTCCTTCAGATCATCGGCCTGATCCTGTGCATGATATTTCCCAACATCATCCTGGTGGTGCCCCGGTGGCTGTACCGGTGAGAATCGCAACGCGGACGTGAGATTGGCGGCTTCATCCATCTGAGGAGGACGGGAGTTTGCCGGGCTCGCCCAACCGAGACCCCGGTGGATTCGGCGTTCATCGGGCATGAGAGAAACCGTGTACCGGGCGCCCAAGGCCTTCGTGGCGCTCTTCTACACGCTCTTGGCGGTCTGGACGGTGGGCATGATTCCTCTGGCCCTCTCCAAAGCTTCCGGATGGGGCGCGACGATGATCATCCTGTTCGCCGCCTACTCATGGTACTGGTCTCTGGGGATCTCCTACCTCATAGAGGCCCGGGGCGATGGGAGCATGCAGTTCGTCAGTGCCCGGAGGCGTATCCTGACCCGCGGTCGGGAGGTGGCCCGTGTGCAGGGGCCCTCCCTGGCCATCGGCATCGGATTTCTCAGATTCCGCCTTGAGGGGGAGATGGTCTACGCGTTCTACGTGGAGAACACCGGGATCCGGACGATCCTGAGTGAGATGCTGGCGGCCAATCCGGAGATTCGCTTCAAGGGCCTCCCGCAGCGAGCATTTCGGCGCCCGTAGCCCGATCAGGAAAGGGGGTTCCGGCAATGGTGGTACTTCCTTCCAACTTCATCCTGCTGGTGTGTGCGGCCATCGTCGGAAGCATAGTGGGCTTCATCATCTATGGGTTGATCGTCGGGTTCGAGAACACACTGCAGGAGCCTGGCGCCAGCGACTTGGAACGAGGATCCGCCCACTCGGAGAACGACAACGCTGCTCGACTCTCGGAACTCGAGAAAGCAGGGGTGGGGTCGGAAGCGAGAATGGGGTGGAAGGAGATTGCAGAACGATTGGAGCAATTGGAAGGTGGGCAAGGCCTGAGGTTTGGGATTCCTGCGACGTTCGGGGGCGGTTTTGCGATCATCGAGCGGAACCCTGACTATCTGGGGGAAGGGCAAAAGAAGTACGTATTGAAGCTTGAAAAGGATGAAGGCCTTGCGGGGCAAGCCAGACCCTACTGGATGTCGGACAAGCCCAAGGACTTGGCTCGATGGGTTGGGGATCGACTGGGCGCTCTGGAGGGTTGAAGCAGCGAGAACAATCAGAGATCTCACGGCATTGCGGGCCCTGAAGAGCCATGATCCGGAGGCCTGAGACGCGTTTCCCCTGCTGGCCTCTGTCCCATCGCTCCTCCGCGAGACCAGACTCGCCACAAGGCATCCGTCCACGCCTCGATTCCGGATTGGGTCGGCAATCCGATCACCTGGCTGGGGTTTCTCACGGTTGGAGGCGCGCTGATCGCAGCACACGCCGATGGGAGGACGGGGTCGTTGGGGCGGGGGCGTTCGGCGTGAGTTTCGTGGCGGGGGGCTGTGCTGGGACACGGTGGTGGCGAGATTGGCGGGTTATGGCCAACGCTGGATGGGGCCCAAAACCCTGGAGGCCCTCAACGTCACCGCCGGACTCGTCTTCTTCGGCTTCGCCCTTCGGCTCCTCTGGAAGCTCGCCCAGACCTTCCGGTAGGCTCTCCGCTCACGAACATCAACGGGTCCTCACCCGATCACTGTCCGGGCCATCCCGTTTCGTCCGGCTGCCCCCTGTATCCCCGCTGGGTGAATCCGCTTCTTGACAACTAGTCCTGCTGCGGGCCATGCTCCGCCACAAAGCCCCATGCGGAGGCCACCGATGCGGCGGCATTTTCCATTCTTCGAGATCGCTGGCGAACCGTATGAGGTGGGACGTAGCCATGGAGAGCAGTTGCGCGACGGCATCCATCGACAGCTTGAAGAAACCCTCGACGTTGCCCGCCGAGAGGGCGGGCTGAGCCGCCAGCAGGCCCTCGATTGGGCCATGGAACAGTTGCCCAAGGTCGAGGCGCTGGGCGGGCCAGCCTGGATTGACGAGTTGCGAGGCCTGGCGGATGGGGCGCGGATCTCCCTGGCGGAGGCAGCGGCGTTGCAGGTCCGGCCAGGGACGGGCTTCATGCCGGAGGGATGCACATCCCTGGCCGTCTCGTGCGACGCCAGCGCGACGGGCCTGCCGCTGGGCGCCCAGAACCGGGATCTGGTGCCGGCGTATCGTGGCCGGATGTGCGTGCTGTTGCTGCGGCCGCGCGGCCGCGCGGCCCTCCTGATGCACTCGGTGCCGGGCGAGCTGGGGGGCGTGGGGATCAATGAGCACGGCGTGGCCGTGTTCGCGAACTCGCTCTGGCCCAAAGCAGGCCGGAACTGGTAGGCCCCGCCCATTACGTGCCGGGCGATGCTCGAGTGTGCCTCGGCCGACGAAGCCGCCGAGCATGTGAAGACGATGGACGGCCCTGCGGTTGGGAGCTTTCTGCTCATCGATGCGGCCGGGCGCATCCGCAACCTCGAAATCCTGCCGCAGGCGTTGGCGGTGGTCGCCCGGGACCGGGGAGTTTTCGCCCACGCCAACCATTGCCTCGATCCCGGCGTCAAAGCCCACGAGGTCGAGCAGTTACCGTCTCCTGGATCCCCGGGGCGATGTGCCCGCATGCAAGCCTTGCTGGAGTCGGCGGCCGGGCGCGTTACCGTCGAGGACATCAAACGGATGCTCGCCGACCATGCCGGCCGGCCCAAGCCGCTCTGCCGTCATGCAACCAGCGCGGCGGAGTGGGAGACAACCTCGGCCCTGATCGCCGAGCCAGCATCGCGGACGCTTCATCTCAGTTACGGTCCGCCGTGTGAAGGAAGATTCTCGACGTACCGCCTCACCTAGACCCGGAATGTCAAGGCACGACGCGAGGGCAGCTTGTCGTCCTGAGGCTGGGATCCGGTTTCCCTGTCCAGGCGCTTCCCCTCCTCGCGACCGCGGCTTTCTCCTTGACATCCGCCATGCAAACGCGCGATTCTTCTCCATGGAGACAGCCTGGGGGTGTGGTCTTCTCGGCAGCATCCTCAGGCGACTCGGTTAGGGCGCGTTCTCCGCTCGGTGCCACGGGCATGATCCCGGCTCTATCAAGACGTCGTCACCGCATGCAAAGATATCCCGCACCCCGGTCGTCCCGATCGCCCCCCGTGTGGGACTTCAGCAGATTGCCGGACCGCTTTCTTCCTGCGACAGAGTGTATCGAGGCCACACCCTCCGAGGAGGAAGTCGATGAAACGCAACGGGAAAGAGAGCCAACTCGCGCGGATGCGATCGAGCCACATCAGCCGGCGCCACTTCCTGAAAACGGCCGCCACGGCCGCCGGAGCTGCGGTTGCTTCTCCGTACCTCAGCGGCTCCCAGGCGTTCGGCGCGGAAGCCGAATCCAAGGTGGTGATGGGGTACGGGCTGGCGCTGGTGCAACTCGATCCCCACCGGAATGAGAACACGGTCCACGAGAGCGTCCTGCGCAACATGTACGAGTGCCTGGTCGCTTTCAGCAGGGATCTGAAGATCGAACCGCAGTTGGCGACCGAGTGGAAGCGGATTAACGACAGGACCATGCAGTTCAAGCTCCGCCAGAACGTCAGGTTCCATAACGGCGAGGAATTCGACGCCGAGGCGGTCAAGTTCAGCATCCATCGGATGCTGGATCCCAAGACGGGCGCGCCGCTCCTCAGCACGTACGGCCTGATCGACCGCGTGGACGTTGTGGACAAGTACACCGTCAACATCGTGACCAAGAACCCTGACCCGGTCCTTTTACCCCGGCTGGCCGGGTTCCACACCATCATCGTGCCGCCCAAGTACTTCTCCACCGCCAGCAAAGAAGACCTGGCGACCAAACCGGTCGGGACAGGGCCCTACAAATTCGTGTCCTGGGCCAAGGATCAGGACCTCGTCATGGAAGCCAATCCCGCCTACTGGGGCGGCGCCCCGAAGATCAAGAAGGTCATCGTCCGGGGCATCCCGGAGACGAGTACCCGGGTCTCGGCCCTCCTGGCCGGCGATGTGGACATCATCCCGGCGGTCCCGCCTGACGACATTGACCGGATCAACAGGAGCGGCAAGGCGCGCATCGTCAGCATCCGGGGCAACCGGATCGTCTTCTTCCACATCAACTGCCGGTCCAAGCCCTTCGACAACAAGCTGGTTCGCCAGGCGCTCAACTACGGCGCCAACATAGACCGCATCATCAGTACGGTGTTGAAGGGCAACGGTACCCGAGTCGCGACAATGCTCAACTCCTGGTACGCCGGTTACGAGGACGAGGTCAAGCCGTTCCCCTACGACCCCGAGAAGGCCAAGGCCCTCCTGGCGCAGGCGGGGTACGGGAGCGGTGCCGAGTTCACCTTCTACGGCACTCAGGGTCGCGTCCCGAAGGACAAGGAAGTCGTCGAGGCCCTCGTGGGCGAGCTAGCGAAGGTCGGCCTGAAGGGCAACCTCAAGTGGTTGGATTGGGGGACGACGGTCAGCCAGGCCAGCGGCGGGAAGCTCGAGGGCCTCTGGTTCGGCAGTTGGGGCAACTGGATGCACGATGCGGACAATTCTCTGTTCACTCGCTACCACAGCAGCTCGATGTACGCCAAGGTCTGGCAGGGCTACAAGAACGAGAGACTCGACAAGGTCCTTGAGGAAGCCCGCATAACCCTGGACGTGGCCAAGCGGGCCAAGCTGTACACGGAGGCCCAGAAGATCCTCCAGGATGACTCCCCCAGCCTGTTTACTTACGCCATCCAGGACATCTACGCGATCAACAACAGGATCGAGTGGACGCCGCGGACCGACGAGATGATCTGGCACAAGGAGATGTCGCTGGCGCAAAAGTAACGCCCGACAGGGGAGGGCGGACCGGCGGGCGTTCGCCGCGCGATGGTCACAGTCCCCGGGAGGCATCGGGTTCCTGCTCGATGCCTCCCACATTTCCGGCATCCCACGACCCATGCTCACATACATCATCGGCAGGCTCCTGCAATCCATTGTGGTGATCCTAGGGGTCCTGCTCCTCGTGTTCTTCATCGTGAACCTGACGGGGGATCCCATCCGGATCATACTGCCGCCCGAGGCGAGCCAGGAGGACGTGGAACGGCTCCGCGTGCAGATGGGTCTAGACAGACCCCTGCCGGAGCAGTTCATCCGCTTCATCGCGGGGGCGGTCCGCGGGGACTTCGGCGAGTCCCTGCGGTATCGGGGCCAGCCCGCGCTGAAGCAAGTGATCCAACGCTTCCCGGCGACGCTGACCCTGGCCGCGGTGACGCTGGCTTGGTCCCTGCCGGTGGCGCTCATCCTGGGAACCATCGCCGCGGTCTGGCACAACTCCATCATTGACAATCTGGCGATGGTGACCGCCCTGTTGGGCCAGTCCTTGCCCAGCTTTTGGCTGGGCCTGATTCTGATCCTCATTTTCGCTGAGCAGTGGAACATCCTCCCCTCTTCCGGATACGGCGGGCCGCAGTACGTCTTGCTTCCGGCGTTGACCCTGGGGGCGTTCTTCACGGCGCGGAATACCCGCCTGGTGCGATCAGGCATGCGGGAGGTGCTGGAACAGGATTACATCCGGACCGCCCGGGCCAAGGGACTGGGCGAGCGCATCGTGCTCGTGCGTCACGCGCTCAAGAATATGGCCATCCCCGTGGTGACGATCGTCGGGTTGGACATCGGACAGCTCCTGGGCGGGGCGGTGGTGACCGAGACGGTCTTCGCCTGGCCGGGGATCGGCCGGCTGGCGATTGATTCGATCCTGAATCGCGATTTTCCCGTCCTCGAGGCCGACGTGTTCTTCATCGCGGTTGCGTTTGTCGGAATCAACCTAGTCATCGACATCCTGTACACCTGGCTGGACCCCCGAGTCAGGGTCAAATAGGTTGGGGCGAGCGAGGAGCCATGGCTGAGGTCGGTGGAACCGTGGAAGCTGGGACGGCCACCCCTGTCGTCCGGTCGCAGTGGAAGCGCGCCCTATCCTCCCTGCGCAAGAGTCGCGCGGCGGTCGCGGGCTTCATCGTCCTGGGATGCGTGGTCGCGCTGGCGATCTCGGCCAATTGGATCTCGCCGCACAATCCCAACGAGCAGGTGCTCGAGCAACGGCTGACGCCGCCTGCCTGGCTGGCCGGGGGATCCCCCCGACACCTCCTGGGCACCGATCACCTCGGGCGAGACATCCTCAGCCGCATAATTTATGGATCGCGCATCTCGCTCACCGTCGGGATCCTCGCCGTGATCATCTCCGGCATCCTTGGCGTGGGGGCCGGCCTCATCGCCGGATACTACGGCAGGCGGCTCGATGCGATGATCATGCGCCTGGTGGACGTCCAGCTCGCCTTCCCGTTCATCCTGTTGGCCCTGGCCATCATCGGCGTGCTGGGACCGGGGCTGCGGAACGTCATCATCGTGCTCGGCATCGCGGGATGGATGGTCTATGCCCGGGTGATCCGCGGCCAGGTGCTCTCCGTGCGGGAGCAGGAGTTCGTCGAGGCCGCGCGAGCCGTCGGCGCCTCCGACTTCCGGATCATCCGCTTCCACGTGCTTCCCAACACCCTGGCCCCGGTGATCATCGTAGGCACCTTCGCCGTGGCCACATGCATCATCACCGAGGCGTCCCTGACCTTCTTCGGTCTCGGGGTCGAGGCTACCATTCCCACCTGGGGCTCGATGCTCTCCGACGGAAGAGCGTACATGGGGACCGCCTGGTGGCTGACGACCTTCCCGGGCCTGGCGATGATGCTCACGGTGCTTTCGCTCAACGTGATCGGCGACTGGCTGCGGGAGTTCCTTGACCCGCGCATGCGAAACCTGTAATCAGCCGCTCCGTGGCGTTCCAGCGAACGACCCGCCTCACGCAATCGGCTTCACGCCCCCGGATTCCTTCCCACCCCCGCAGAGTCTCCCCACCCCTGAAGAGAGGATCCCTCCCCGTCCGCAGGGCCACCAGCTCAGGATCAGCGGTTCGGCAGCTCGGATGGTCAATTCGGAAAAGAGAAGCGACGGTGAGCAACCGCACAGACCGACGAGCGGTCGGGATCGAGATCGACCGGTGGGGCGGCTCAGATCACCGTTTCGTGCGGGATGACCGTGTCTTTCGGGATGATGACGATGCCATCACGGATGTAGTAGAGGGGGTGATCCACCGTGTCGGGCTTGCCCTCGGGCGTGATGACGCAGTTGTCCCCGATGCGGGCGTTCTTGTCGATGATGGCGTAATCGATCCGGGTGTTCTTGCCGATGCCGATGCGCGGGCGATTCTCCGCAGCATTCTGCCGGATGGACTCCAGCGACTCGAAGTAGTCGGCCCCCATGATGACGGTGCGGTTGATGTGGCTGCCCGCATCCACCAGGAACCGCAATCCCACGATGCTGGAGGAGATCCGGCAATGGTTGATGATGCAGCCTTCGGAAATGATGGCATGGTCAAGGATGGCGCCGTTGATCTTGGAGGCCGGCAGGAAGCGCGCGCGCGTGTAGATGGGGGCGCTCATGTCGAAGAAGTTGAACCGCGGCAGCTCGGACGTCAGATCGAGGTTGGCCTCGAAGAACGCGCGGATGGTCCCGATGTCCTCCCAGTAGCCCTGAAAGACATAGGAGAACACCCGCTGGCTCTGGATGGTTTCCGGGATGATGTGTTTGCCGAAGTCGGCCAGGTCATTGTCGAGCAGACGGAAGAGCACATCCCGGTTGAACAGGTAAATACCCATGTTCGCGAGGAAGGATTCCTGATCCCCCCCGATGCCGAGTCGGGGGTACGACGCCCGGTCCAGCCCGAGGCTCTCGAGCAGCTCGGGCTCTTTGGGCTTTTCCACGAAGCGGACGATGCGCCGGTCAGCGTCGATTTGCATGATGCCCAGGCCCTGGGCGGCGCCCCGAGTCACCGGAATCGTGGAGATCGTGATATCCGCGCCCGACTCGACGTGCTGCTCCAGGATCTTCCGGAAATCCATGCGATAGAGCTGATCGCCGCTCAGGATCAGCGCGTAATCGAACTCCACATTCCGGAAGTGAATGAGGTTCTTCCGCACGGCATCCGCGGTGCCCTGGTACCACGAGGTGTCGGTGTGGCTCTGCTCTGCCGCAAGGATCTCGACAAACCCGCCGGTGAAATGGTCGAACTTGAACGACCCGTACACGTGCCGGTGGAGGGAGGCGGAGAGAAACTGGGTGAGGAGAAAAATCCGCCGCATCTCCGAGTTGATGCTGTTGGAGATGGGGATGTCCACCAGGCGGTACTTCCCTGCCAAGGGCACAGCGGGCTTGGCGCGTTCGCGGGTGAGCGGGAACAGCCGGACTCCCTGACCGCCACCCATGATGATGGTCAGGACCTTATGTGGATCGGCAGAACGGGTCTTGGTGGCAGGCATGGTCGAAGTCCTCAGCTCCACGACTTGGACAGGAAGCGGGCCAGCCGCTCCATCGCCGGTTCGAGGATCGTACGCTCGGCAGCATAACAGATGCGCACGGACCCCTCACCCCCGGCGCCGAAGGCCACGCCGGGCGCCATACCGACCTTGGTCTCCTGGAGGAGTTTCCAGCAGAAGGCGAACGAGTCCGTCAGCCCGTCAATCCTTGGAAAGACGTAGAATGCCCCATCGGGGGAAGGCACCGTCACGCCCGGCATCTGGCGCAGGGCGGCCAGGCAGAAGTCCCGGTTCTCCTTGAGGCGGATGAGCATCTGCCTCAGTTCCCCTTCCCCATGGGCGAGGGCGGTTTGCGCTGCGCGCTGGATGAAGCTGGGGGCATGGGAGACGATGAACTCGTTGAGCTGCGTGGCCCTTTCCCCCACGTCCCGGCGGGCAACCAGCCAGCCGAGTCGCCAGCCAGTCATGCAATAGGTCTTCGAGAAGGATTGCGCCACCATCACGGCGTCGCTGCGGGTGGCCTTGTGCAGGATCGAGGGGGCGGGGACTCCGAGTTCCGGGCTTCGATAGTAGAGACGCTCGTACACCTCGTCGGCGAGCAGCCACAGGTCGCGGCGACGGGCGAATTCCAGGAGCTGTTCCTGTTCGTCCTCGGTGGCGACCCAGCCCAGCGGATTCGACGGGGAGGTGCAGACCAAAAGGCGAGTCCGGGGCGTCACCGCGGCTCGGAGGACATCGAAATCAATGGTGTAGCGGCCGCCACGGAGCACGAGGGGGATTTCCACCGGAGTCGCATTGTCCATCCGGATGATCGCGGAGGCATTGGGCCAGGCGGGTGTCAACACGAGCGCCTCGTCCCCGGGGTTGAGGACGCAGCGGATTCCCACGTTGAGTGCCTGCACGCCCGAGGCGGTCACGACGATCTCGAACCGCCAGTCCAGCGCCACGTCCTGGAGCCTCCGGTAGTACTCGGCCAGGTCCTGCCGCAGGCCCGGCAAGCCCGCGTTCTCTGTGTAGAAGGTGTAGCCCTCTTCCAATGCTTTCGACGCGGCGCGCTTGATGTACTCCGGCGTCGGGATACTGGACTCCCCGAAGTACAGCTTGAGGACGCCCTCCATTTTCATGGCGGCTTCCGCCAGCTCCCGGATGCGGGATTGCGGAACCTGCAGAGCAGACGAGGCAAGGTTGGGCATGATGTTCTTGCGACCTCCAAGGTGGACAGGTTGTGAGCAGGCCGATTCGGCGCAGAACAGAGTCGCTTTGGATTATTTTATCCGATGATCCCTCCCGCGTGTCAAGGAAAGTAGGGGCAATCCCAAGAACACTCTATGGCCAATATTACGAGGGACAGGCCCGCACCCGGTGGGTGAGCCGGATCCTGGGTTTAGAACGTTTCTCCAGGTGAAGGTTTGAGGACCGTCGCCAGAGGTCCCCGTCGTAGAAGCTGGCGCTATGGCTCATTCGTTCTGAACCTACCCGTGATGCCGCTCGTGTCAGACCCAGAACGTGGTGCGCGCGTTGATGGAGCAGCCCAACCAGAGCCTGCCGCCTACTCCATTCGAAGGTGTAGGGGTCTACGCACTCTATTACGTCGGAGACCTGGACTACTACAGGGCAACGAGAGGAGAAGACATTCCAATCTATGTTGGCAGCGCCGTGCTGGCGGGGAAACGCAAGGGAGGCAAGGAAACCACCGCCGGTCGAACGCTGCACAATCGCTTAGTTCAGCACGCCAAATCCATTCAGCAGGCGGAGAACCTTCGCCTTGAGGATTTCCGTTGCCGCTATTTGGTCGTGGTCCCGGTCTGGATCGAATTGGCGGAGCGTTTCCTGATCGAGCATTATCGGCCAGTGTGGAACACCGTAATCGACGGCTTTGGAAACCACGATCCCGGGGCGGGCCGCAAAGACATGAAACGGCCCCGCTGGGATATTCTGCACCCGGGCCGGGGATGGGCCAAGAGACTGAAGCCCGCAGAGACGCCCGCGAAGATCATTGCTGAGCTCAAGTCCTCCTGAGTGCCGAACCGATTCGAAGCTCGACGGCGGTCTCGTATAGTTCAGCTTTCTCTTTCGCGGTCCCCACCCGCACCGACGAGTTGATGATACTGGATCCGGTTCTTTTCTTCCGTACACGGTGCAACTCCTGAATCTCGAAGCCGTATTGCTCCGCAATGTGCGCAAAGAGCTCGTCGGTCTTGAATTCGACGCCCTGAAGAATGTTATTGCCGATCACGACCACGACCAGACCACCGGGGGCCATCACCTGTGTGGTCACCTCGCAGAATCGGGCGCAGTCGTTGAAGTACGTGGCCGCGTAATTGGCCCACCCCGCCCCGCCGTACGCTCCTTTCTCCGGGTGAAGTGAACGAAGCTCGGCGAGTTTCCCTTCCAGTTCTGGATATGAGAAGGCCAGTGGAATCTGGGACCCACTTCGGACGGTCTGCCAGAACTTGCCAAAGCTGGAGGTCTCCAACTGCCGGAGATCCGCTGCTTCTGCAACGAAGTCGAGCCAGAACATTTGGGGACGGGTGTTCCGCACGTAATGATAGTTGTTGAGGTAGGGCGGCGACGTGACAAGCACATCCACCAAAGCCTCATCAAGACGACTGGCGGCTCCCGTGAGGTAAGATTCGTTGAAGACGCGACTTCTTGGCCGACGCCTTGCTTTGCCACACCCGATCTGCCAAGCCTCAACATCGTGAGCCATGCGAAGCAGCTTGTCCCGCAAGATACGGGGTAGATCTGCGTCTGCAATGACACCCTTTCCAACTGCTGCGCGTCTTCCGAGGCTGGGTTCATAGGTGTAGTTCGAGACTCCGACCATCACGGCACCCAATGCCAGGGAGATCAGTCGGCGCAGCCAATCCTCCTTTTCCTCGGCGATGAGATCCTTCGCGAAGAGAACTTGTTGTTCAACCCTGGGGCTGAAGAAAGGATCGCGGGTGTGGAATCCCGGTGGCGGCTGGCTGTTCGGTCTGCCCCCACTGCGGCGCAGGCGACTTCGTAGTTCAAATTCGATCCTCTCGGCGGCCTGGCGGATGGCGGCGGGGTCGTGATAGAGTGCCTCCAGTTTGACTTGGCAAGCCAGGGCTGCATAGGGGTTGATCTCGAATCCCAGGACATCGCACTGACGCCGAATCCCTTCCACTAGTGTCGTGCCGACCCCGGCGAACGGATCGAGGACGGTCAGCTTCGATGCTCTACCCAATTCCCTGTCGAGGATCTCACCCACGAAAGAGGCCGAAAAACCGGCGATCCACGGCACCCAGCTATGTATGGGCTCTTCGCGGTTCTTTGTGAAGGCGGTGTCGCCAAAACCGTTGCTTGCCGGCCGCTCGGCACCCCTGACGGTGGGCAGGTAGAGTTGCGCCACCGATTCCGAAACGACGGGTGCCCTGCTCCCAGTGGGCTCTGCACCCGCCAACCATTCGTCGAGGGCCTTCCTCAGAAACCGCCACTCACGCCCCACCCGCTGGCATGGTACTCTACCCGTCTTTGCCATCTCCCGGAGTGTCTTCTCACTCACGCGGACGTAGTCCGCTGCTTCCTTCAAGCGCATTACTTCTGAATTTTCCACCTGGAGCCTCCGGTAAGTTCCGTTATATTCCGATAAGGGTTGGGAGCATTATTCCCTGAAAGTCCGGCTTGTCAAGCCCTTTCTGAATAGTGGGAAGTGATCCTGGGGAGATAATCAAGCGGGCCCCGTGCCGCACACGCTGCGGACGATCTAAACGAGACCGCTGTAAGAACGGGACGTAGCGCGGTTACCGCGATCATTGCTTGATCTCACCCACCCTGGCCTGTGGCTCAGCCACGCCCGCGGCCTCCCAAATCCATCGCCGCATAGCCCACCAGGGGCATTCAGGGATCCCGGCTAGAGGCCAGGTCGCCACCTCCCAAGCCCCCCACTTAGCCCGTCAGCGGTCGTGGGTCGCTCCTGCGCCGCACACCCCATCCCAGTCCGCGAGACTGACTCTCTACATCTCCCGACTAACTCCAGCCCAGGAGCGGGTTTTGGCTTGACTCCGCATGCCCCTCCGCGGCATGCTCCTGGCGACTTCGGGGGATCCCTGGCACCCGCCAAGTCCTGTGCCGGGCGGCGCACCGCAGCCAAGAGCAAGTTCATAACACTCACAGACTGGTTGCAGCGTGCTATGTGTTGCTCCCATGCCAGTTAGATAGGTGAAGATGAAGTTCCAATTCTCCTTCCTTGGAGGGGCAAAATGGAAACGCATCATAATAGCTTCGCTGAACATTTTAATGACGCAATCGGAACAGCAGTAATTCTTGTATCTGCAAACAATATTCCTTCTGCGATCTATACAGCGATGGGAGAGGTTCTGGCGCGAGGATATAAGATACGAACTCAATACGACAGGAAGGACTCTCAAGGGAAGTATATTGATCCTCCCAGCTTGGATGTCAGTTCCGCCATAGAAATAATCAATCCATATGCCCAGCCCAGATTTCCCAAATCGAGTTGTGTTGAGATAGGAAAATATATCGCAGAAACCTGCTGGGGAGTAAAAGATCATCTTGTCCTAGACCAAGAAGAATTGAAAGAAAAGCTGGCCAAGGGAGAATTTGACGAAACCACAGAAACCTATTGGCCCTATACCTATCATCAAAGGCTATATGCCTATCCAGCATCTCATGGAAAAAAAATGAACCAAGTGCAAAAGATGCTCGAGAGGCTTGCAGAAGACCCAATAACTCGAAGGGCGACGGCAATCACCTTTGTCCCCGAAATAGACCAGTACATTAGAGGAGATCTGCCCTGCCTTCAGAGGATATTCTTGAGATGCACGGAAGACAAGAAGGGGAGATTGTATCTGCATATGAACACTCATTGGCGCTCGAGGGACTTGTTTAATGCGGCAGCCGATAACATCATTGCAATGACATTCTGGCAAAGAGAGTGGGCGGAAGAACTATCGCGGATGATGGACAGGGAAGTTCTTGTGGGAAAATACAAAGATTTTGCTGACTCCTTGCATATTTATGGGCAGGTACTGAAGAGCATGGATGTCGAAAAAATGGTCAGGAAATGGAACGCTCTTCCTGAAGAAGGAAAAGGATATACAAGCGAGGATGCGCGGGATCTTCTCGTAATACCAGATCTGGAAAAGCTTCTTACCGAGGACTCACAATGGCATTTTCCGCAGGAAGCTAAAGACAGGATTGCCGGTGAAATGGAACGAATGAGACGAGGGGAATACCTTCCATAACCCGAGGTCATCGAGAAGATCCCGACGCACCCCGGCTTGTGGCCCGCCCAGATCCAGAGCCCATCGCCGCCTGGCCCCGCTGCGTGATCTCACCGAACGTTGTGGGCCGTCCGGGTTCGCCCCGAGTCATCCCTTGCGAGACCCCAGGCCCGGCCGTCGCCTCCGCCACCTCTCAGCGTTGCACTCTTGCCTTGACACCGCTCCCGGCGCTACGGCATGCCTTCCCGCGCTCGCTGGGTCCCAGCCCCGCGCCGAGCTCGGGAGGCCACCTAGCCCAAAAGCAAATTCCTATCGCCAACTATCACCTCACCCACCCACCCCCTACGTCCGGTCCTTCGGGGCCACGCGCCACGAGATGACGGCGCTCTGGCGGCGCATGGGCGCTACCAGGCCCGAACCTACCCGTTGCAGCTTGGTTTGCAGGAAGGCCAGGAGCTTTCGCTCTTGCTCCGGATCCGTGAGCCGCATCTGCTCCTTCCAGAACTCCACGGCCTCCTGGAGATCCTCGAACGGTTGGTCAAAGTGATACCCGATGATCTGAACATTGGCATAGATGCCGAGGCCGTGGAGGAGCGTGAGCGTCCGCAGGTAATCGTCCCGCGCCGGATACGGCCGCCCGAGGACGAGGGGATACAACTCCCCGAGGTAGAACTTCTCCGTGCCTGGCCCCACGTTCTGGACCAGGGCAATGGCCCGGCGCGCCAGCGGCTCGGCGGCAGTCAGAAACCCCAGCAGATCGTTGAAGATGGGGGAGACATTGGCCACCAGGATGAGATCGTGGGGGAGCACTGCGGTCTTCCCCCAGGCGGCCTGGATGCAGGTGACGTTGCTGAGGCGATTGCGCGCGATATTTGCCCGGAGTTCCTCCAGCATGGCGGGGGCAGGCTCCAGGGCCGTGACCTCTTCCACCGACTTGGCCAGCGGCACGGTCAGGGCCCCCACGCCGGCTCCCACGTCGAGGACGGACCGGCAACCGACCAGGATGGCCTCCAGAGCCTTGAGGGTTTGCGCCGGGAAGTTGCTGATCTGCACTGCCTGATTGAACCAGCGGGCGCGACGAGGCGTCCAGAAATGTTCATCGCGCTCGGGATGCGAAACCACAGGTGCCTCCGATGGATGGGACCCGGATTTTTCACCGCCAAGATCGCCAAGGCCGCTAAGGTACGCCAACTCTGCAGAATCCACAACCATAACCAGATCAAGAGGTTCTGAGTCAACTTTTGGGGCTTCTCACCGTCAGAAATTGAATATGGGGAGCTCCTTGGCGCACTTGGCGTCTTGGCGGTTCAACGGCACAGCTCGGATTCAGCAGGCGCGGATCTTGCGGGCGATGGTCAGCCACTCCCGGTGCGTGACCGGACCACTGTCCGGGACCTCGGAAAGGTCCACCTCTTCAAGGGTGAGGAGGTCGAAGCGGTCGGGCGGGAGGAGCGCGCGCAGGTCGGCCTCGTCGAAGAAGTGGACAACCTTGCCCTTCGGGTCCACGCGGGTGTTCGGTTCCGGGTACGGGTCCCAGGTGGCGAAGCCGGCCTCGTTGGTGGAATAGTTTGCCATGGCGATGAGCCCGCCATCCCGCGTGAGACGCCACAGTTGGTTCACCATGGTCTGGCGGACCGGCGCGGGCTGGAGGTGAATCACATGAATCGCCACCGCCGCGTCAAACGATCCCGGCGGCAGGCGCGTCTCGGCCAGGTCATCCCGGAAGAGGGTGATCCGCAGGCCCTCTGCCTGCGCTCGCTCGCGCGCCCACCGCAGGGCATTCCTGCTGATCTCGGTCCCCGTCACCTCGAATCCCTCGCGGGCGTACAGCAGGGCATCGCGGCCCGAGCCGCACCCGGCCTCCAGGACGCTCCGCACCCCGTGGGCGCGAAAGACCCCGACAAGTCGACGTGCGACCGACGTGGGCTCGGTCCCGTAGACCGGGGCATCCGCATACCGCGCGTCCCAGAACGCGGCCGCATTTCCGGGCTCGACTATCCGCTTCATCAGAACCCCGACCCACCCCAACTTATCCGGCAGATTTCGCAGATTACGCAGATTCTCCTGGAACGTATCCCCCCTTGAATCTGCGCAATCGTCTCGCCTGAGCTCGACGCAGGCTGCGTAATCTGTGGATCATTGTGAAGTTTTCCTCCTCAATCCGAATTCTCGGGTCAGGCGGCCCGCTTCCTGGCCGCTTCCAGCGCCTTCCTCACGGCCTCCTCCGGGTCGGCGGCGCGCAGGATGGAATCCTCGCCAATCCCCTCGCGCCTGAGCTCCCAGGTCTGCAGGCCGATGACGGGGATCCCCTCGATCTTCGCGAAGGCGATTTCGGACAGCGTGCCATATTTCCCGCCGATGGCAATCACCGCCTGGGCGGACCGGGCAACCAGGATATTCCGCGCATGGCCAAGCCCGGTGGGGATCGGGTAGGTCACGTAGGGGTTCGCATCGCCCGGTCGCGTGCCCGGCAGAATGCCGATGCTGATCCCGCCCTTGCCATGGGCGCCACGACAGGCCGCCTCCATCACGCCACCCAGGCCGCCACAGACCAGAACGGCACCGGCCGACGCGATCCCCTCCCCGACCGCCTCGGCCAGCGCGGCGATCTCGGGCGTGGGATCATTTTCACCAATGACGGCAATCACGAGAGGACGATTCATGAAGCGCTCCTCAATGGAAAACTGAAAACCGACAACGGACAACCGACACTGAACCCCAATCCGAAATTATTAACCGCCAAGGCGCCAAGAACGCCAAGACCAGAAGGCCTTACTGGGGAAGACAAACGGAACTTCTGAAGGCCTCAAGAACCGGTTCTCGTGTTCTGGATTGGAAGGTTCCGAACATGCCATCCATGGCGGCCTTGGCGTCATGGCGGTTCAAGGTTTTTCTCGGATCAGGATGAACAGCGCCCGGAACACGGCGGGGTTTCCCCGACGTCCTTCCGGGGCCGTTGTCGGTTTTCCATTGTCGGTTTGAAAATTGGCAATGCCACCAGGGCGGCGTTTACTCTTGTCGCACCTCCACCGGCGTGGGTCCCTTGGTCTTGGCCATGAAGCCGACAGCGTAGGGACAGACCAGGGGGACCCGGACGATGGCCTCCCCCTCCTTGTGATAGGCAACCAGGCGGATGGCGTAGCCGTTGATGCTCCCGGAGATCAGCCCACCCTTGACGTACCCCCAGCGCTGCTGCCGGTGCCCGTCGTTGATCGCCACGACGATGGACGTCCCCTCGTCGCGGAAGTCCTTGATATCCACGCCGGACAGCTTGGTAGTGGCCTTCTTGTCGCCGTACATCGGATGGGAATGGTAGTCCCCCACCAGCTCCCAGCGAGAGGTCACCCGCACCGCCTCCTCCACGCGCTGGCCCCGGTGCCAGTCCATGTGCACCTCTTGGAACTTTCGCCGGGCCGACTGGTACGGGACCACGAAGTCCACCATGATGCGCTCCGGCTCGCGATGACCAAGGAGGATGCCGAAACACTCCCGCCGGTACACCTCGACGGTGGAGACGAGAAGGCCAATGAAGGCATTTTCATTCAGATAGACTTCCATGGAATCCTACTCCAGCCACTCTGTGCTGGCGGCTTCGGGGCCTTCCCGTGAGCCGCTCTCTTGGGACCCTGCGGGCGAGCAGCGCTCACTCGCTCAGGCGCCCGGGCGCTGGGACAAGAGGTTCGCTGCCTGCTCCCGCACCTCGGCGCGGGAAGATCCCGCGGCCACCGCCCGGAGATCCTGGTGCAGCAGATACGGAAGCAACCTCAGAACCACGCGCAACGGGGTTGTCGGGTTGTTCGCCAGCGCCACCTTCACCGGGTACCGCGCAATCCAGCGGTTGTCCTGCGCGATGACCTCCAGGACCTCGGGTGCGGCACGGCGCGAAGCCGCGAGCTTGACCACTTCCGCCTCGGTGAGGCGGGGATTCCCCAGGATCGTTCGAACCACCCGCGCATCAGGATCGAAGAGAAGCCGATCCAGCACCTTGGCGATCGGCTGACGAGCCAGCGAGATGCGAAATCCTACAGGCTCCTTGGGCCGGGGGACCGTCTCGTCGTCCTGGAGGTCCCGGCGAGGTTTCGCAGGGACGAAGAGTCCCGCGCTGACGTGCCCGTTCGCCTCCAGGACTGCTTGCGCCTCCTTCAGGTGATCGGCCTCTAGGACCTCAGCCAGGCGCTTCGCGTCGAGCAGCCCAAGGCAGATCGTCTGGGCTTGGCGTTCCCCAGCGGCCACTCGATCCCACAGCTCTGCAATGGTCCAGGCCGCCTCCTCCGGTGTCCGCGCCTTCAGGTGTTCCCCGAACCGATGCAGGCGTAACTCCGGGTCAGCGATTCCACCAAGGACCACCAGGAGCCGATCCGTTGCGTGCCATGTCCGGCGACACCGGACCGCCTGAAGGAAAGCTTGCAGGGCCTGCACGAGGCGGAGCCGGGCGGCACCGTCCATAGGGTGATCGAACGAGGGTCCGCGGGACCGGAGGTCTGCAAAACGTGCGGCTGATCGACGATCCGCGAGGACCGCGCCAGCGACCAGGGGATCGAGGCTACGAGCTTTCGAAGTTACTCGGCCGGGGGGATGCCCACAGCTTGGTGGAGGGTAAGGGATTCGAACCCTCGACCTCCGCGTTGCGAACGCGGCGCTCTCCCAACTGAGCTAACCCCCCTGCCTGGCCTTCACGCCCGGGCTGCCACCAACCGCCCGTTCAACAGGCCCTTTGTCGGCCCCGTGCGCCCGAAGGCGTCTCGGGGACTCCCACCTTGGCTCTGCCTTCTTGAGGATGAGCCGACCGAGGCTCCAGCGCCACCCTCAATTCGAATCTTCGGGGGTTACGTGGGGGCCACCGACCAGTAGGAGAAGACCACTATAGCCAATGCGAGATGGGCTGTCCAGGCATTTCTGGTGTAGTTGACTGCGGAATTTATGTGCAGGTCTGACAAATTGTTGCGCCTTTTAACACAGGGGACTTTTTGACCTTATGACCAGAATAGAATGACGTAAGACACTGATTCCAAAGGACTGGCTTCCGGTATCATTCAAGTGATCGATTGGGTAGAGCCATGGAAACGCCAGACAAATCCGCTCACGGAGACGGAATCCATCCCCGATCCAATCAGTCCCCCTGATCCTCCGACTCCTCCTCTGGTCCGCCGCCGAAGTCCGGGTTGCTCGGGATGCCCTGCTTGCACATCAGGCATTCCGTCGGGGCGTAGGTCGGAAAGTCGCGCGTCACCACGGTGAAGAGAGGGTACTTGAACTTCATCCGGGTGCTTCGACGCCAGATGGCGCCGACGCCGACGACCGTTCCACCCATGTTCTCCACCAGCTTGATCAGTTGCTTGACCGTCTCCCCCGTCGTCAGGATGTCCTCGACGATCAAGACCCGACCCCCTTCGGCGAAGAACGCGCGGTACTCGGGCTGGAGGACGACCTCGGTCCGGCGACCCGCCGTTTTCACCTTCGTAGCGAAGATGAATCGGGGCCGGGACGGGTGGGCGCGGGCCACGCAGTGTCCCAGGAGGCCGGCCCCGTATCCCGTCGTCAGGACGAGGTCCACCTGGAACCGGCTGAAATGCTCGGCGATGATGTCCCCCAGGCCCTCGGTGAAGGTCGGCTCGGTGGTAACCAGCGCCTTCGCCACGTACTCGGAGGTGTGGCGCCCCGAGCGCAGCACGATGTGGTCATCGGTCCGGTAGGCGCCGGTCCGTTGGAGGATTCCCCGGTTCAACCGCTCCAGGATCCCCTGATCAATGGGGACGGGTCTCTCGCGAGTCGCCATAGGCCTCCCTATCCGTCCCCCGCATCCACGATCAAGGGGACCACCTGGTTCCGCCGAACATCCCACAGTCCCCGCTCCCGGATTCGGAGGGCCGGGATGGCGAGAAACGTGAGTACCTGGGCGCTGAGAAACGGATTCTCCCGGACACAGCCCAGTTCGAGGAGGGCCTGCTGGCATGCCGCGATCTGTCTGGCCAGCACCCCCATGGGCTGATCCGAGATGACGCCGCCCAGGGGCAGCGGGACTTCGGCCCGGATCGCCCCGTCCACTGCCACGACCAGGCCACCGCCCATGGCCAGCATCCGCTCAGCCGCCACGAGCATGTCGGCGTCGCTCGCCCCCAGGAGAATCAGGTTGGCGGTGTCGAAGCTGACGCTCGCCGCCAGGGCGCCGCGACGCAATCCGTATCCGGAGACGAAGCCACGGGCGATCTGCCCCCGCCCGCGACGGTCGAGCGCCACGACCTTGAGCAGATCCGCTTCCGGATCGGTCGCAAGTGCTCCGTCTCGGACGGAAAGCTCGCGGACGGTTTCCTGGGTCACGATCTCCCCGGTGAAGTGGATGACCCGCACACGAACCCGATCGCGACCGGGCGGCGCCGGAATCCTCAGATCATTCAGCGTGAGCCGATGGGACACCCGTGGACCGGGAAAGACTTCCGCTGGGAGTTCCACCGGGGGTATCGGAACCGTCACGTGGCCGTCCCTCGCGACCACGCGACCGCGGGCGATCACCAGGCTGGGACGGAACTCTGCCAGATCGGAGAGCAGCACCATGTCCGCCTGCCGTCCGGGCGCAAGCCCTCCCAGCAACCCCTCGATCCGGAAGTGCTCCGCCGGCGCCAGCGTGATGGCCTGCAGGACCTGCATAGGCTCGAGGCCCATGGCCACCGCCTGCCGCGCCGCCTCGTCCAGGTACCCTCGCTCCAGCAGATGATGCGCCCACACCGTATCGGAGACCAGGACCAGCCGCCGTGGAACGATTCCCTTGAGGGCGCCATCCAGGGCGCCGAGATCGCGCCGGATCGAGCCGTCCCGGACCATGGTGGTCAACCCGAGGCGCAGCCGCTCCCGGACCTCCTGGGCCGTGATCGGCTCATGGCAGGAGGAGATCCCCGCGGCCACGCAGGCAGTCAGCTTGCTCCCGCGGGCGCCGGCGGTGTGCCCCTCCACTCCTTTGCCCATGGCGTCGGCTTTTGCGATGAGGAGGCGAAGGTTCGCCCGCCCCTCCAGGATCGCGGGCCAATACACCTCCCCCAGCCCGACCACGCCGGGCTCCCCCAGGAGGCGAGCCATCTCCTCCATCGAGATCATGGGCGCACCGTCGCCCCGATCCGAGAGCAGGTATGAGATGGTTGGCGCCGTGGCGAAGGCCATAATCGGCAGGCCCGGCAACTGGGCCAGGAAGGCCGCCAGCGCCGGATAGCCGCCGACGGTGCTGAGCTGGCTGGTCTCGGTGATCAGCGTGGTGAGGCCCGTGGGGATCGCGGCGGCGAGATAGTGGTCCAGCCGATGGATACAGTCCAGGTGGGTGTGGCCGTCGATGAAGCCGGGGGCGACGATCCGACCCTGCGCGTCAATCACCGTGGTGGCAGGGCCGACGTGCTGCTCCACCTCTGGCCCGATGGAGGCGATCCTGGTACCGGCCACGGCGACTCCCCAGTCTTCCAGGAGTTCGCCGGTATAGACGTTGGCCAGGATGCCGCCACGGACCACCAGGTCCGCTGGCTGTCTCCCCAGGGCGACGGCGAGAAGGGTCTCGGGATCGTCCAAGGAATCGCTCCTCCCCTACCGGGTCACGCGGTGCGCCGGGGCCGGCGCTTGTATTCCTCGATCAGGCCGCGGTCGGCGAAACTGTAGTGGTCCCGCCGCCCGATGATCACATGATCCACCAGCGGAATGCGCAGCAGGTCGCCGGCCAGGACCAGCTCTTCCGTGAGCGCCCGGTCGCCTGCGCTGGGCTGCGAGTGGCCGGAGGGGTGATTGTGCACCAGGATGACTGCGGCCGCGTGGTGCCGGTTGGCCCGCTGCAGGATCTCCCGGGGGTAGACGGGACTCTCGGTGAGGGAGCCCTCGCTCAGCATCTCCACCGCCACGACCTCGTTCCCCCCATTCAACAGGATGACCTCACAGCACTCGACCTGCAACCCGCGCAGACGCGGGGCCATCAACTCCAGGACATCATTGGAGCTGGTGATCCGTGGGCGGGCCGCCCGTTCCACCTCGGCCAGGAGCCGCCGACCCAGCTCCAACGCTGCCTTGACCTGGGCGATCTTGGCCAGCCCCAGCCCTTTCGTCTCCGCCAGCAAATGCGGGTCGGCGGCGTCCAACCCGGACAAACCCTCCCACTCCTTCAGCAGAGTCCGCGCCAGGTCCACGGCACTCTGCCCCCGCCCCCCGGTCCGGAGGACGATCCCCAAAAGCTCGGCGGTCGTCAAGCGGCGGGATCCCTCGGCCAGCAGCCGCTCGCGGGGACGCTCCCCTTCGGGCCAATCGCGGATGGCGTAATGGGTCGGATTCATCCTGGCAACCCGGCAACTTGGCGATCAGGCAATCCGGCACGGGGCCACGCGGAACCCCGGCTAGCCCAATTGCCGGATCGCCCGATTGCCAAATTGCCAGTAGATCGGTGCCAGAGGATATCAGGATTCAGCCGGGGGTCCAACGCAATTTTGGTCGGCGGGAAGGCGCGGCCCTGGCCCTGCCTCATACCAGGCTGGTGAGCAGGAGCAGCAGGCTCAGGGCAATCATGACGGCCGCCGTGCCCCAGGCGACCAGGTTGAACAGGACGGGGTTCACGTGGCGGCCCATGATCTCCGGGTCGTTGATGAGCTTGAGCATCACCAGGAGAACCAAGGGCAGCAGGAGCCCGTTCAGCGTCTGGGACCAGAACATGATAGCCACCAGGGGAGCCCGAGGCAGGAGAATCGGGGCCGCCCCCAGGAGGATCATGAGGGTGTAGATGATGAAGAAGGCCGGCGCCTCCCGAGGACGACGATCCACGCCGGTCTCCCAGCCTAACGCCTCGCACACCGCGTAGGCCGTGGACAGGGGCAGGATCGCTGCTGAGAACACCGACGCGTTCAGGAGCCCGAAGGCGAACAGGGCGGTGGCATAGTGCCCGGCGAACGGCTCCAGCGCCAGCGCGGCGTCCTTGGCTGTCTCCACGCGGACGCCGTTGGGGAACAGGGTGGCGCCGCAGGCCACGATGATGAAGAAGGCGATCAGCCCGGCCACCACGCTCCCCACGTAGGCGTCCAGCCTCGCCCAGCGCAGGTCGCGCAGGCGGACGCCCTTGTCCACGATGCTGGATTGGAGGTAGAACTGCATCCAGGGCGCGATGGTGGTCCCCACGATGGTGATGAGGGTGATGAGATACCCTCCCTGGAGCGAGAAGGAGGGGCGGACCATCTGGCGCAGGATGGCCCCCCACGGGGGGTGGGCCAGGAGCGCGGACACGACGTAGACGGCGTAGAGGGCGCTGGCGAGCAGGAAGACCCGTTCGACGACCCGATACGTGCCCTGGATCACCAGGCCGAAGACGAGAAGCGCGGTCAGGGGAACCGACCAGTGGCGGCTGATGTGGAAGATCTCAAGACTGGCGGCGACCCCCGCGAACTCCGAGGCCGTGTTGGCCACGTTCGCCACCACCAGGATCGCCATACAGAGGAGCGTGATGCGCAGCCCAAAGCGCTCGCGGATGAGGTCGGCCAAGCCGCGACCCGTCACCACCCCCATCCGCGTTCCCATCTCCTGGATCACCGCCAGGGCCACCACGATGAAGGGAAGCGACCAGAGCAGGCTGTAGCCGTATTGCGCCCCCGCCACCGAGTAGGTGGTGATCCCTCCGGCGTCCTGGTCCACGCTGGCGGTGATGACGCCCGGCCCCATCACCATGAGGAACAGGAACAGGCGGCGTCGGATGCGGCTCCAGCGCATGGGCATGGGTCAGCCACGACTCCGGACAGGCAGCCGCCCGGCGCAGCGAGGACGGCGCCCCCAAGTGCCGGGGCAGCCGCTTCGGCAGGCACCGCACGGCTGGTGCTAGATGAACTTTTTTACGGCCCGCTTCTTCCATATCATCGGGAGGATGAGGTTCAGGACATCGTCCACGGTGATGATGCCCAGCATCTCACCCTCGCCGCCCACCACCGGCAAGGCCAGCAGGTTGTACTTGGTCTGAAGCTCTGCCACCTCGCGGAGCCCGGTCTCGAGCCGGACGCTTACGACATCGGTGTGCATGATCTGCTCCAGACGCTGGCCCGGATCGGCCAGGATCAACTCGCGTAGGCTCAGGACCCCCAGCAGCCGCTCCCGGGGATCCGTCACGTAGAGATAGTAGATGGTTTCCGCTTCCTTGGCCTTATCCCGGATCCGCTGGATAGCCTCGGCGACGGTCAGGGTCGGGGCAAAGGCCACGTGCTCCGTGGTCATGAGGCCGCCGGCGGTATCCTCCTCGTGCTCCAGGAGTTCCTCGACCTCCTGAGCCTCCTCCGGCTCCATGGTTTCGAGGAGCTCCTCGGCCTTGGCCTCGGGCAGGTCGCTCAGGATGTCGGCGGCCTCGTCCGGCTCCATCTCTTCCAGGATGTCCGCCGCCTTCTCCGGCTCCATCATCTGGACCATGGAGGCCTGGACCTCCGGCTCGGCCTCGGTGATGGCCTCGGCAGCTGTGGCCTCGTCCAGGGCGGCCAGGATCGCGGCCCGCTCGCTGGGGTTCAACTCTTCCATGATGTCGGCGATGTCGGCCGGGTGCAGCTTGGCCAGCTTGGTGTACACCGCCTGGCGCTTCGCCCGGGTGAGTTCCGTCTCCAGCGGCTCCAGGACCTCCCACGCGACGACGTCGCGGGGCAGGTCCGCGCCGACGAGAGCCGCCAAGCGTTCGGCCAGTCCCTCGGATTTCAGATTCCGCAAGAGACCGCGGAGGCCGCCCTCAACCCCGGTCACGTGGAGGCGTCCCTCTCGCTCCTCCAGTTCGATGTCGTTCACCCGGACGACCTTCTTGCGGGCGGTGTCCACCACCTTCTTGTCTAGCACGTTCTTCGCCAGGCGCGTCTCCTCCGGCCGGAGGGTCACGGGGGAAAGGTCGGCGGCGGCGCTCCGCAGGCGGATGGGGGCGCCTGGGTCCGTCGAGAAATCGGCCACAAGCTCCCAGGGGAGGATCCACTCTTCCCGGTCGGGCCGGCGCAAGCAGAGCTTTGTCACCTGGGGCTTGGCCCCGAGGGCCAGGACCACGAGGTCCTCCAGGCGCCCGACGGCGACGCCGTGGGAGTCCACGAGGGGACGATGGCGCAACTGGGTGAATGAGAGGACGAGCATGGCGAAGTGACCTAGTCGGCTGACGCAGGCGCCTGGCGGATGGCGGAGCGAACCTCGTCGCGAGAAAGGCGCAGCCGGATGGTGCCCCGGACGGGTTCGACCCGTTCGACGAAATCCCAGCGGATCAGACGCTGGTGGAGGCGGTCGTGCAGAGGGCGGAGCAGCCCCAGGAGGCCCCAGCGATACGCCAGACGGGTCAGGAAGCCGCGCATCCCGGTGTCCATCCCCCAGAGCTGAAGCGTCCCGTCAGAGAAACCCATGGCGATATCATTCACCCGCTGCACCTTGAAACCGCGGCAGTCCACGATCTGCTGGTCCAGGATGTGCTTGCGGAGCAGGATCTGCCCGGCTTCGAGGGGCGACGGGGCGAGTTCAGTGCTTGCCTGGCGGAGCCGTATGTGTCGGGATTCCAGCGCCTCCACCAGCTCCCAGGCCAGGACCAGCGACTCCCCGGGGCGGGCAGAGACGGTGCGGCGAAGCCAGTGAGGTCGAATCACGAGACGCTGGACGGCTGGAGCGCCAGTGCTCGGATCGGGCCGCCCGGCGGCCAGATCCAAGATGGCCCCCACCGGGCGTCCATTGCAGTCCACCACCCGCTTATACAGGAGGTCCCGATAGAAGCTGACGTCGCCGCGGCTGGCCATGGGGGTCGCCTTGCCCTCGGTCTACCGGCCCAGAAAAATCCTCCGACTCCGTGTCGGCCCTTTGTACTGCGCGCCTCGGAAACTGTCAACATTTTTTGACCATTTTCTGGCATTTTTTCTGCCGGCTTGCGGCCTCCCCTACCCCACGGCCTGACTGATGGGAACCCCGGTTCCATGGAGGCCACGTTCGGGCGGACGCCGGTATCCTGAGTGCCCTGCTTCCCCCTGGTGACCTTTCCACGGCTCTTCATCGCACCTCCTTCGAACCGTCCGTCTGTTCCAGGAGAATCCTCGGGCCTCCTCCTCCCACGACCTCTCCTTGACACAGGGATGAATCAAGGCCATCGTGCGGATACGTCTTCTTGAGCATCAGGGGGAGCGCCGGTGCGGTGCTCGCCCACCCGGCTCAAGGGAACATTCGTCTGCCGCGCGGTGCGCGGCTCGCACGCCGACGACTGAAAGGAGGAAGCCCACATGGTCCGATTCGGAAAGATCGTGGCGCTCTTGCTGATGGCTCTTCTCGGTGTGACCCCCGCCTTGGCACAGGTCCCACCCCACATCACGGCGGCCCAGGAATTCCTTCTGGCTTGGGGGAAGGGGAATTGGGATGCGGTGAAGGGTCAAGCGGCAGGCAAGGTGACGGTGAAGGTCGGCGGCACGGACTACACGCTCGACGCCGAGGCCAAGAAGGCCGACGCCCAACTGGTCCTGCCCTTCCGGAGCCTCTCGAGCATCCGGGAGAAGGAAAAGGTGACCGGTGTCACCGTGGACGAGATGACCGTCAAGGCGGGCGGCACGGAGAAGAAAGGGAAGGGCACGCTGACGCTCGATGAGAAGGATGGAAAGTTCATAGTGACCGGCGTGACCGTCGAGTAACAAGGGCCTCAATCGCCTGGCACAACGTGTCAGCGAGTGACACCGTCGGCCAGATGCGGACCGGGTCCACTCCTGCTGCTCTGCACTGGCATCCGGCGAAGATGCCAGGATCGTGTTGAGGCCGGAGGCGCCTCGTCGCACGCAGTCGATCTCCGACAGACAAAGGGTCAAGATGGAATGCGAACACCGAATGTGCAGGGAAAGGTAGCGGTCGTCACGGGCGGAATCCGCGGGATCGGGCGCGAGATCGCCCGGGCTCTGGTCGCCGAGCGGGCGAACATCGTGATCTGTGGACGCGATGGGCGCCAGGCCGATGAAGTGGCTGCGGAAATCTCCCGGACCGGACCGGGTCGGTGCGCGGGAATGGCCTGCGACGTGCGGCGGTACGATCAGGTCGAGGCACTCATGCGGCACGCGGCCGAGACTTTCGGCGGCCTGGACATCCTGATCAACAACGCCGGCGTGGCGGGGCGGGGGGCGGTCGCGGACTTGCCTCTCGAAAAGTGGCACGAGGTGATTGATACCAACCTGACGGGGGTCTTCTACTGCTGCCGCGCGGCCATCCCCTGGATGCGCAAGCGTGGGGGTGGGTACATCTTCAACATCGGCAGCCTGGCGGGAGTGAACCCGATCCCAAATCTCAGCGCCTACAACGCCTCGAAATTCGGGTTAATGGGCTTCAGCGAGGCGTTCATGCAAGAGATCCGATACGACGGCATCAAGGTGAGCACCATCCTGCCGGGCAGCGTGGATACCGAGTTCGGCGGCCGCACACCGGGACACGAGTCATGGAGGCTGGCCCCGTCGGATATCGCCGAGGTGGTGCTCCACCTCCTGGCCCACGACCACCGGTCGTTACCCAGCCGCGTGGAGATCCGCCCCTCCCAACCCCCCAAGAAAGGGTGAGCGCCTGTGGAAGTCGTCAACCGCGATCGAAGCGTCCCGTTCATCACCAAGGATCGCTCCGAGATCCGCTCGATCCTGGATCGGACGAACTCGACGGCAACGAACCAAAGCCTGGCCGAGGCCACGGTTCCCCCTGGCGTGGAAACCGAAGAACACTACCATCCGCGAGCCGAAGAGATTTACTACGTCCTGCGCGGCCGGGGACTGATGACCCTGCAGGGCGAACGGAGGGAGGTCAGGCCGGGCGACGGAATCCTCATCCCGCCAGGGACTCGGCACAGGATCCGGAATATCGGGCAGGAACCGCTCGTTTTTCTCTGCGGCTGTTCCCCGCCTTACTCGCACGAGGATACCATCTTGGTCAGTGGCAGCGGGTGATCTTGAAGACGTTCGGCGGTTCGACTGTTCGACCGTTCATCTGAAACCTGAACAGCCGAACTGCCGAACTTCCGAACAGCCGAAAGCTTTCGGGCAGCCCCGAAGGGACGCTTACGTCAATCGGAAAAGTGTAACTTCCGGTGGGGCGTTCAGGCGGACCGGCGTGAACGTGGTGCCGATCCCCCGACTGACGTACAGGTGGGACACATTGATCCGGTACAAGCCCTCAGGATAGGGCGTTCGGAGGTGGGCCACGCTGATATCCCCTCCCGGCAATCTCAGCTTGACCTGGCCGCCATGCCAGTGGCCCGACAGGGTCAGCGGGATGCCACGGTCGGCCGCCTGAGGGAAGATCTCAGGGCGATGCGAGAGGAGGAGCGTCGGGATGGCGGGTTCGAGTTCACGCAGGGCCGCCTCCAGGTCGGGACGCCCGGTGAGTAAGTCGTCGATCCCCGCGACCGCGAAGGGGCCCCATTCGGTCTGGATCACCCGGTGGGCATTGTTGAGCAGCAGAATCCCGTGCTTCCGGAAGATCGTCTGGATCTCGCCGACCCTGCCGAAGAGGTGCTCGTGATTCCCCAGCGTGGCAAAGGCGCCGTGCCGGGCTCGGACCCGAGCCATCTCCTCCACGCAGCCGGGGAAGAATGCCATCGAATTGGAGATGAAGTCCCCCGTGAGGACGAACAGGTCCGGCTGGAGCGCGATGACCTGGTCGGCATACCGCCGCATCTCCTCACCGGTCATGTACAGGCCGGCGTGAATATCGGTGAGCTGGACAACGCGCAGTGACCGACCGAACGGCAGGGAAAGCTCCTGGACATCATACGCCTTCCCGGCGTATGCTGCCCCGTATCCGGCCAGAACGATTGGCGCCGCAGCGATCCCGCCCACGCCTGCCTGGAGGAAGCGCCGCCGGGAAAGATCCACGGGGTCCGGATCGGAGGGACGGGTCTGACGGCGGCAAACCCGCACGATCCCCCGACCCAGGCCGCCCGCGACCTGGACGATCAGCAACAGCAAGGCCGAGAACAGCGACCCGAAACTCCACACGGCGGCAGGATAGAACAGGCCGACCTGCGCCAGGACCGGGGGATCAACCCAGGCGATGTGCCTGAGCATGATGAAGGCGTTCAGAACGAATAGTGCCCCCATCATGGCACCCATCAGGACGATCGCCCGGGACTTCAAGCGCTCCGATTGATCCGAGGATCGGATCGCATGCCGGATGCGGGCAAAGAGATACCCCTGGGCGAGGAGCCCGAGCGCCAGCGCCGTCAAGCGAAGGGGGGGAAAGCGAAGTCCGAAGAACATGATGGAATCCCGTTTGGGCGAAACGCTCGAAGACGGGGTCGGATACTAGTGGAAGCCGGGGCGACCGGCAAGGACATTCGCACAGGCCAAGCTACCGGGATGGACGGTCGTCGGTCCATTCCAGGTGACAGGGGCCAAACCCCGCCGTCACGTGAACGAAATGAGGATCCTCGCATGAGACCCGAGACAGACGCGAGCAAGGCAAGACAAATTCGGCCGGGCGTGGCCGCCATCATCCAGAGCGGAGACGGGCGGATCCTCCTGCAGCGCCGATCTGACAACGGCCTCTGGGGGCTGCCCGGAGGCTCGGTCGAGATCGGGGAGTCGGTGCGGGACGCCATCGTCCGCGAGGTGCGCGAGGAGACCGGCCTCGCCGTGGAGGTCGTCCGGCTGGTCGGCGTCTACTCGGATCCGACAGTCCAGATCGTCCGGTATCCCGACGGCAATGTCGTGCACTACATCAGCACGTTCTTTGCCTGCGGGATCGTCGGCGGAACGCTCCAGACCTGCGACGAGACGCTGGACCTGAGGTTCTTCGATCCGGCGGACCTCCCTGACGATCTGCTGCCGATGCACCGCATCCGGATCCAGGATGCGCTGACCAACAACCCCGCCGCCTTCATCCGCTAGACAGCCGCCTCGATCCGTCTGGCCAGATCAAAGTCCTTGCGGGTCAGCCCGCCAGCATCGTGGGTGGACAGGTTCAGCGTCACTCGATTGTACGTGACGGTGATGTCCGGATGGTGCCCGGCCTTCTCGGCGAGACCGGCCACCGTGTTCACGAAGAACATGGCGTCCTTGAAGTTGGCAAACGTGTATTGCTTCTCGATCGCATTCCCGACCTGCTTCCATCCCTTGAGGCGGGCCAACTGTCGCCTCACAGCCAGGGCACTCAGCTTTGCCATGATTCCCTTCCCTTTCGCGTGCCAGACGCCTTCCCCAACCAACACATCGTGGCAAACCCACGCGTCTTTTGGGCGCATTCTACCTCACTGACGGGTACCTCGAAAGGTTGGAATCTCGCGCCAACCGAACCTCCCTCTGGAACCGCAGGTCCAACACGAACAGGCGGACCGCGGATGCCGGGCTTTTGGTTTGACAGAGTATTGGTCCTATGGTACTCATCATTGCCCAATTATTCTGATGAGCGGACAGGACCCGCCCGGTGGCTTTCGCCGCCGTGTTCAATAGGATGCCGCCATGGCCGATCTCCCAACCGGCAGTCCAACCGACGGGATGAACCTGCGCAGCCGCGACCTGCACGAGCCGCTGGAACGGACGGCCCACCGTGCCCTGCTCCACGTGGTGGGCGTCTCCCACGCCGACATGGGCAAGCCCCTGGTCGCCATCGTGAACTCCTGGAACGAGGTCGTCCCGGGCCACATCCACCTCCGCGCCCTGGGTGAGCTGGTCAAACAAGGCGTGCGCGAGGCCGGCGGCATCCCGTTGGAATTCGACACCATCGCCCTGTGCGACGGGATGCTCCAGGGACACGAAGGAATGAGCTATTCGCTCCCCAGCCGGGAGGCCATCGCAGACACCGTGGAGCTCATGGTCGAGGGCCACCGCTTTGATGCCATGGTGATGCTCTCCAGTTGCGACAAGATCGAGCCGGCTCACCTGATGGCCGCCCTCCGGATCAACATCCCGACGGTCATGCTGACAGGGGGCCCCATGGAGGGTGGCCGCTACAAGGAGCACAGCGAGATCACCCTCTCCACCATGCGGGAGTTCGCGGGACAGGTCAAGATCGGCAAGCTCACCCGGGAGGAGCTGACGGAGATCGAGAAGGCCGCACTGCCCGGACCGGGTTCCTGCTCCATGATGGGAACAGCCAACACCATGGCCTGCCTCGTCGAGGCCCTGGGGATGTCGCCACCGGGTTGCGGGACGATGCTGGCGGTTGACCCCCGCCGGCCGGCCCTGGCGCGCGAGGCCGGGCGGATGATCATCGAGTGCCTCCGACGCGGCCTCACCCCGCGGAAGATCGTGACGCGCCGGGCCATCGAGAACGCCATGGTGGTGGACATGGCCCTGGGGGGATCCACCAACAGCGTCCTCCACCTGCTGGCCATTGCCCACGAGGCCGGCATCCCGCTGGACCTGGACGAGTTCGATGCGGTGGCCCGCCGGGTGCCCCACCTGTGCAACGTGAAACCGTCGGGGAAGTACGCCGTGGGCCGGATGGACGAGGCCGGCGGGCTCCCAGCGCTCATGCAGGAGCTGCGTGAACTCCTGCACCTGGATGTCCTGACGGTGACGGGCAAGACACTCGGCGAGAACATCGCGGGTACCTTCGTCACGAACCGGGAATTCATCCGCCCGCTCTCCGATCCCCTGTTTCCCGAGGGGAGCCTCGCCGTCCTGCGGGGCAGCCTGGCGCCCGACGGTGCGGTGGTGAAACAGACGGGCATCCGCTTCAAGACCATGTTGCAGCACCGGGGTCCGGCCCGCGTCTTCGAGAACATGGAGGAGGCCGTCCGCGCCTTCATGGGGGACGTGGTGAAGCCGGGCGACGTGGTGGTGGTGCGCTACGAGGGGCCCAAGGGCGGTCCCGGCATGCGGGAGATGCACCAGATCACCTCGATCATGGTGGGCATGGGCCTGGACGAACATTGCGGCCTGGTGACGGATGGTCGGTTCTCCGGCTCGACCCGCGGGCCGTGCATCGGCCACATCTCCCCCGAGGCGGCCGAGGGTGGGCCGATCGCCCTGGTTCAGGACGGGGACCTCATCGAGTACGACATCCCGAACCGGCGCCTGGATCATCTGGTGCCGGCGGACGAGCTGGCGCGGCGCCGTGCCGCCTGGAATCCCCCCAAGCGCGAGTTGAAGGGCATTCTGGCGCGGTACGCGAAACTGGCCGAGTCGGCATCCAAGGGCGCAATCCTGCGTGAACCGATAGGCGGGTGAGTCATCATGGGTAAGGCAGAGAACGGCGGCGCTCGCGAGGGGCGGGGTGGGCGGCAATCGACCAGCACATTCCCGAACCGGTCCATCCCGCTCTACTACCAGCTCGAGAACATCCTGCGGTCCAAGATCGAGGGCGGCGAGGTCCTGCCCAACCACAAGCTTCCCACCGAGCAGGAGCTGTCCCGCGAGTACAAGATCAGCCGGGCCACCGTCCGGCAGGCCCTGTTGGCCCTGGTATCCGAAGGGCTGCTGTTTCGGAAGCAGGGGAAGGGCACCTTCGTCACGGAGAAGGCCGCCCAGACGAAGTCGGTGAAGGTCACCGGCTTCACGGAGGACCTGTTCACCGAGGGGCACCGGGCCGAGGTCCGGGTCCTGGAGATCCGGCAGGTCCCGGCGCCGGAGCGTGTGGCGACGGTGCTGCGCATCCCCACCGGAGAGGAGGTCGTGCGATTCAAGCGCGTGCGCTCCCTGGACGGCGCCCCGTTCTCCTACGTCATCAACTACATGGTGCCCGAGATCGGCCAGAAAATCACCGAGCGGGAGTTGCAATACCACACCATGCTCCACCTCCTGGAGGAGAAACTGGGGATTCCCCTGGGCACCATCCGCCATTCCGTGGAAGCGGTCAAGGCAGATGTGGAGGTCGCCTCGCTCCTGGCGGTCAGTGTCTTCGAGCCGGTCTTGTACATGGAGACCGCGGTCTACTCGTCAGAGGGGCGGGCGGTCGAGGCCGTGGACACCTTTTTCCGCTCCGACCGCTACCGGTACACCGTGGAACTCATCCGCAGCCAGCAACTCCGCAAGGATCGGGCGAAGCGGCGGTGAGACAGCCATCAGCTTTCAGCGGTCAGCGATCAGCCGAAACGACGAAACGGGGCAGCCGAATTGGCCGCTCCGTTTCGTTTCCGCGTCGGGTCCTTCAAGCTGAATGCTGACTGCTGATCGCTGACGGCTACAAATACTGCCCGTAGCGGATCTTCTCGATGATCTCCTTGGTCTTGCGGTACTCCTCGATGGTGTGCTGCATGTCCTCCGTGGTGACGGGGCCAGGCTGGAGACCGGCCCCCTCCTGCTGAACCTTCCCCTCTAGGGCCTTCTGCACGATCTCCGCAATATCGGCGCCGCTCATCTTCACCGTCCGCGCCAGGATGGCGTCGAAATCCAGGTCGGCGAAGAGCTTTCGCCCGGCGATGGCCTCGGCCCGGTCCAGGTGGATCTGGAGGATCTCTCGCTTCCCCTCGTTCTCCGGCAGCGGGACCTCGATCAGCCTGTCGATCCGGCCCGGCCGGATCAGGGTGGGATCCACGGCGTCGGGCCGGTTCGTCGAGGCGACTGCCAAGATGTCTCCCGAGCGGCCGATGTCGTCGAGCTGCTCCCCGATGCTGTTGACGAGGCGGCGGCTGGCGGCCCGCAACTCTTCCGGGGCTGCGCGGTCGAAGACCAGCTCGTCGATCTCATCGAGGAAGAGGATGGAGCGCCCACTCTCCTTGACCTGGTTGAAGACCTCCTGCAGTACCTCCCAGGACTCGGCATACCACTTGGTGACGACGTTCGTCACGCGGACGTGGAAGAAGATCGCCTCCGACTCGCGCGCCAGCGCCTTGGCGAGGAGGCTCTTGCCTGTCCCGGGCGGGCCATAGAGCAGGACACCGTTGGGGGGCTGTGTCCCCCATTTCTTGTGGAGATCCGGGCTCTTGAGGGCAAAGACCAGGCCGGCGATCTCCTGCTTGGCCCGCGCCAGGCCGCCGATGTCCTTGAAGGACACCTCCGGCTGCATGGTGATCTCGATCTTGCCCTTCATCTCGCCGAACCGCTTCGCCAGCCGCGCCAGGAAGTCCTCGAGCTGCCGCCGCAGCAGGGCAGGCGTGTGGCCGGTGAGCATTTTCCGTTCGACCATCGGTGCCACCTCGTCAGATGGGATGGTACATAACACGAAAACCAGTGACAAGGGAAAAGGTCATCATCTCAGCGCCGGGATCAGACGGATTCGGCGGCGGGGCTTCATTCGAGGGGACGGCCGCCTGGAAAGCCAGGTCTTCCGTCCAAGGGACAAGGCGGCATTGGCAGATGCCCGGATCGCGTCCCCGTTCAATCATCCACCGAGCCGGCGGCGCGCAAGAACGACTCCTGCATCTTCTGCATGAGGGCGGGGATGTCGGTGGTCAGGATGACCAGGTCGTGTTTCCGCCCCTGGAGATCCACGATGTGGTTCGCCAGGCGCGCCTCCTGCTGGAAGCCGAGCTTTTCGAACACCTTGATCGCGGCAACTTGGTCCGCCACCATCTCGGCGACCATCTTATCGAGGCCGAACTGCAACGCCAAATAGAAGATCTCCCTCGCCATGGCAGAGGCCAAGCCGCGCCGCCGAAAGTACGCGTCCGTCACCACGCGGATTTCTCCCACGTGACGCATCCAGCCGTAGGGCTGCCGGTGCAGGGTTGCGTTGCCGACGATGCGTCCCTCGCATTCCGCCAGGATCGGGAGGACCCGGTCGTAGTCCAGATCCCGCGCCCAAGCCTCGATGATCTCGGCACGGGTGACGTCATCCTTCAGGAAATGGCGATCTTCCGGCGACAGCCGGCGGAAGAACGCGAGAAGCTCGTCCCTGTCCTCCCGGACCATGGGACGCAGGGTCACGACGGTATCGTCGCGAAGGGTGACCTCTTTCGGAAATTCCCTGAGAGGCATCGCGGACCTCCTCAGGCCAACGCCTGCATTGGCCCCACTGCTGAAATAACACAAAGCCTAGCAGAGATTGCGCTCAAGGCGCAAGAGAGAGCTGGCCCTCGGTCGAATGTCAGGAACTTCAGGCCAGCAATAGCGGGGGCCAGGGGCTGGGGAGCAGGGGAGCGGAGGAGATATAGGGTCCGCCAGGCGGGCCCCCCGCCCTGCTGAGAGCAGATTGATGAGCATCTGGGCGTTGGTGACGGCCTGCCCGCGGGCGTGATTGTTGAAAAACGCATAGCACTTCTGCGTCGCCTCGGCCAGGGAGCGGATCTTGGGGAGCCATTCGAGAAGTTCTGCTTCGCTGTAGAGGTAGTCATAGCGTTCCCAGGCCTCAGCGTGGGTCCACCATTTCTGGCGATTCCGACCGTGGAACCGGACGTAGGCGATGGATGATGTGGCCCGCACCACGGGCGGCGGGAGGTTCGGCAAACGCGGCTCATCCACGCAGCAGTACACCACGCCCAAGTCGCGAAGAAGCGCGAACGTCTCGTCGGTGGTCCAGCTCCGGTGGCGGATTTCCACTGCCACGGGGTCAGGGGCGAGATCTGAGGCGATGCGGCGAAGGAAGTCGGTGTTCGCGGCCGTGGCCTTGAACGAGAAAGGGAACTGGACCAGAAGGCAGCCCAGGACGCCGGCCTCGCGCATTGGGGCGAGGGCCGCCCGGAAGGAGGGGAGCGCCTCGGCGTACTTGTCGCGGGTGTGGGTCATGTCCTGGTGGGCTTTGACCGAGAATTCCACACGGCCCTCGGCCCGTTTCGCCATGGCGGCCATGTTCCTGGGCGGCGGGATGTGGTAGTAGGTGGAATTGATCTCCACGGCCGGAAAGTGCCGGGCGTAAAACTCCAGCATCTGCTGCTGAGGGAGCTTCTCCGGATAGAAGGGGCCCTTCCATTCCGGGTAGCTGAACCCGCTGGTACCGACCTTGATGGTTTGAGAGCCAGGCGGGGGGGCCGCCGACACGACGCTGTTTACCTGTGCGCCTGTGTTAAAGAGCTGAGACCGCGAATGCTCCGTTGCCATTTCCTCTCCGGGGTTCGGCGAAGCCGTGCGTTAAACCCCGCCGGTATAGCCGCACATCCCCATCCGCGGGGAGTTGACAACGGGGAGCCACACGCCCTCCTCATCACACTCATGCTCACCAGAATGGGCCGCACAGTAGAAGGCTCTGTCCTCGCCGAGGCAGAAGGGGCACACCAGAGTTGCCGGCTGATGACAGACTTCACACGGCCAAACCGGGGGATCATTCCGAGCCAGCAGGCGCAGCAATGATCGTCCGATCACGCCCTCCCGACTTCCCATCACTCGAAGGTTCAGGTACGTGGTGGATCCAAAGTCGTACTCGTAGCTGAACTTGTGGCCGTCGGGTCTGAGAACCGCTCCGATCTTGTAGTTCATGCTGCGATCTTCCCGAAAGTCGTCAAAAGGATCGTCTATGGGGATCGTGAATCTCATCTGGTCGATGTTGAATGCGCTCAGGTGACCACAGCATTCCAGCCAGATATCCCGCAAGAAACGATCCAATCGGTTCAGCGTGGCATCGGCCTTCATCTCGAGATCCAGCCAGTACATCGGGGCACCCGCGCCTTCAACGCGAAGATGGTAGAGCCGGGTGGGTGTTCCTTTGGATGCGTCGTGCGCCGCAGCGCAACTGCTGACATGTCGCACCATCGCAGCTTTGCCGCTCCGATATCTGCAAAGCATGCAAGTCCCGGGCGATGCGCTCTTGGCCATTTCGTCTGCCTCCCCCGTAAGGGGTTGGTGTCCGGTGGCAACCTCGCGGGGATGCTATCACAAATCCCTCACCGTAGCGCGAGGAAATCCCGCCACCGCTCTTCCCTCAGGGGTAAGTATTCTGCCGATCGAGGATCCATCCTGTACCCGACGACTGGAGGGTGGCTCACCGGGGTACCATGCCGCATGTCCTGAACCCTCGTCCCCGAGCACATCTATCCCCCGCTCAAATCGAACTATTCGAGCACCACGCTTTTTCCCGCTAGCCTGGATTTCCACGGAGAAGAATTCACCTAAGAATTGGGCGGTCACGCGGGTCCGTGGTAGGTCGTCAGGCGTAAGGGTAGGCCGTTCCACCACGGGATGGGGACGGGCTGGTCCAGGAGGCCCGAGGCCAGGACGATGGGCAGGTGGGATCGGCGGTGAAAGCGGACTTGCACCTGCCGCTCGTCGATGGTGACATCCGCCGGCATATCGACGAGGTCGCGGAAGATCTGCCGGGCCTGGGCGTCGGAGTAGCCCCGCATGCGCCGGGCCAGCAACCGGTACAGCCCGCTGGCAAGGACGAGGAGCGCCATGTCGAAGTCGACCTTCAGGCCGACGGCCGAGGACAGGGCATCCATGTGGAAGAACCGCACGGCATCCGACAGCGCGTTCTCGATCAACATCCGCTGGGCGTACCGCGTGATCAGCTGCTTGGCCGGCACCTGGCGCTGATTCGTCAGGAGGATGGTCGGCTCGTCGTG
>Ga0315285_10000367_pt1 | contig 46522 bp, 25 predicted proteins | sample YL17G09_36_MG_FD_203698 | JGI IMG/M metagenome (GOLD analysis project Ga0315285, IMG submission 203698) | Sediment microbial communities from Yellowstone Lake, YNP, Wyoming, USA - YL17G09_36 | ecosystem: Environmental > Aquatic > Freshwater > Lake > Sediment | place: USA: Wyoming | collected...
CCGTGCAAGCCGCCGCGTCCACCACCGGCATGAAGTTTGTGGTGTGGATCGACTGCATCACGCCGAACCGCCGCTGCGTCCGCATGCACTCGCAACAGCACCCGCAACAGTTGCAGATGAAGGTGGGTCGCTGCTGCACGTTCTCGGCGAACTGGACCAGCCCGTGCTCGTACGCCTGGTCGAGCAGGCGCAGGCCTTCGGCGGCGTCGATGATTCTGGCGTGGCCATGAGCGGCCAGCGAGCCCGCGGCCGTGTTGAGCGTCATGCAGATTTCTCGCGGGGCCGTGCAGCCTTTTCCGAGGTGATCCTGAATGTGGCGGCAGTAGCAGAGGCTCACTGCCAGCGGCTGGGCTTTCTTGATCAAATGCGTCGCCCGCTCGTAATCCAGCACGTGAAGCGCGTTCTCCCCTGAAAGCACCGGCTCGTTCAAGAGGATGCGGCCAAGTTGCGTCTCACCGCCCAGGAACAGGGCCTTGATAAAATCCTCCTCGACCGACACGTACTGGTGGAGCAATTCGGCCAGCGCCTTCTGGTTGATATCGTGCCGCACCCGCATCATCGCGAACTCGAAGAAACCCGTCATGGGCGGCGGCAGCACGTAGATTTTCCGTCCCCCGCGCGACGCGAAATCGATCAGGAGGGCCCTGCCCGCCAGTTCGTCCAGCACCGTCGCGGCGTCGGCTTCCGGCATTTTCCACGCCTTGCCGGCTTTCCGCGCCGTAAACGGCTTGAGCGGCAGTTTCGATACCAGCCCCGCCTCGTTTTCGTTGAACAGGATTTTCAGGATCCCATCCAGCAGGTCAGAAGGCGGCGCGCCCTGGCAATTTTTGTTTAACCGCGCCACCAGGTTGCCGTACGCGCCCCGCGATGCGAGATGCCCCATGAGTTTCCTCCTCGTAGACTTGGTGCAGCAGCCCTATGGTATCTTGCGGCGGGGCGGGAATTCCATAACCAAGAAAGGGTGACGCCTGTACCACAACGCAGCACAGCCGCAACCAAAAAGCCGGGTATGGGGTTTAGGGTATGGGGTTTGGGGTTTGAAAAGGATGAAGGAGGGAAAATCAGAATAAAGCAACAAAGCGATCATGAATGTCCCACTCTTCCCAACTATGCCAACTCACTGCTGTGTGCGAGAGTGAGAGGCCAATAACATGACGGCAATCCTGGCAGCCAAGGACTTATTATGGCTAAACTTGCGCAGGCGGCAGGATGAAAATCGTAAGAGAAGGCACCGGTTTTGAAACTGGGTAGTACATGGGTGAAAAAAAGAGGGGGAGCCGGAGGAGGTCCCGGCTCCCTGGACCAAGCCGCGTGCGTTCGCTGGTTTATGAACCCAGGATCGCGCCCGCGCAGAGGGCAAACGGTACGGTGATGGGCGCCCGCTGGCTCGGGTACTTCACAAACTCGACGTGCCCGTCCATGTAAAGCACGTTGGCGCCGCCCGGAACATGGTTATAATCCTCGGCTTTTGTTGACGTGGAGTCCCACATCACGAAGATTTCGCTCTGGGCTGCGGCCGAACCAGCTGGATTGTTTATATCCGTGATCAGGAACCGTTCGATCCCTTCCCGGAGCCGGTAGATCGTGTTGCCATTGCCGTTGCCAAGCCCCTCGAGCGAGTCGCCGCTGGTGTCTTCGTCGAAGAACGACACCGGTCCGCGCGTGTTGTAGCTCATCTCCAGCATAGCGTGCTCTGTATACAACATCAGCCACTGCTGCAGGATCTGACTGGGCGCCATCGCGCCCGGCGGGACATCCGCGCCAAGCGCGGAGAGAATGCTCGCATCTTCCTCGGGATCGATGCCGTTGTCATCGCAACGGTCGTACAAGAAGCCAAAATAAATATACGACCAACTCGCCTTCCACCAGTCGTTGTACGAGGTGTCGCCTTCCTCGCCGCGGAACCCGAGGATCGAGGTGCCGTCGTCGTAGTACATGTCGTCGACGCTGTGCTTGGCGCTCGACGGGCACACATAAATCTTCGGGTCGCTGATGTATTCGGGGTACACGCCGGCGCACAACGGCGTCAGGAGCGGCCCGGTGCACGGCGAGCACACGGTCTGGTGCTGCACCGGCGGGAATTTCTGGCCTTTCGATTCGTTGGCGTACATCTTGAGCACCAGCCCGAACTGCTTGAGGTTGTTGGCACAGCTCGCGCGCCGCGCTGATTCGCGCGCCCGGGCAAGCGCCGGAAGCAGAATGGCCGCCAAAATGCCGATGATGGCAATGACGACCAGCAACTCGATAAGTGTAAAGCCGTGCTTCTTCATTTCATTAGTCCTCCTATCCTTTATAATCGCCTCTATAAAAACGCACTTGTAGTTGCAAAACGCCCGTCACCGGGTATCCGTCCCGAAATACGCGTCCATCAAGACGTCCAGCATCGCCTTGACGCGCGTCTTGAAAACGGCCGCCACAAAACCCAGCGACCGCCGCCGTTCCGCGTCCATGTTGATCTCGAGTGAAACCACCCCGTGAAGCGCCGCCCACATCGTCGCCGCGACAAGCTGCGCGTCGGTGTGCCGCGGCTTCAGCAGCCCCGCCACCATCGCCTCCTCCAGGCAGCCCAGCAGGAACGAGTCCGCGTCCTCTTCCGGCGGCAGATGCCGCACGTAACCCGCGTCGCCGATTTCGTCTACCCCGTACTGCAGCAGGTGAATCGTCAGCATGCGGTAGTGGTTCGGATGCGTAACCCCCCATTGCGCGTAACGCCATGCCATCTCCCGCAATCGGGCCACCGGGTTTTCAATGACGGTGCATTCCGCCAGCACCTGCGTCAGCGACGCGTAGTCCGCCAGGCAGATCGCGATAATGAGCGATTTCTTGTCCGGGAAATACTGGTATATGGCCGCCGGCGAATACTGGATCGCATTGGCCACGCCGCGCAGCGTCACGGCATCGTAGCCGCTGTGCGCAAACATCTCGCGGGCCGCGTCCATGATGCGGCGACGCATCTCGACCTTCTCGCGCTCACGCCGCTCGGCCGACACCGACCTTGGATGGGTTTCGTTACTGACGCTGGATTTATGAACCATGTTCATAGCCTAAACCCTGTTTAGAAGCCTGTCAAGGCCTTTGTTTTGCCGTACAGGAAGCCAGGAAGCCGCGTCGGAAAAACGACCCTCGGAAACTCTCCTGCCCACGACTTTTCTTTTTGCCGCTTAACCTAAATTCGGCAGTTCGCAGGCCATACTCAACGTAGATCATTGCTGTCAGCCTTGTTAGAGCGCCAGTGACGGTCACCCAGTGGGCGCGTCAATTTCAACTGCCGAATTTAGGCTTAATCCCCCACGGCCGTCCACTCTGTCGACAATGTCCACTCGTCTGTCCACAATGTATCCACTCTTCTTGATTTTTATCTCTTGACATCCGGTTCTGCGTGGTATACTCTGATGTGATGTGATGGATATGGAGTTCGGGCATGAAAAGAAGAATCACAAAAATCCAAGCGGGCGTCGGGCGCCAGTTGCTTCCGTTTGTGCCTATTTACGAGCAACTGGTGGCATTCTACCGCCAAGCCATAGTCTCCAACCGCCTCATGCCCGACGACCGGGTGGACTCCATCACGCAAATCCAGCGGCGGCACCGGGTTTCGCGGGAGACGGCGAAGCGGGTCCTTAACCAGCTTGAGTCCGAGGGGTACATCATCCAGCGGGCGGGCAAGGGTTCGTTTGTGGCCGATCTCGGGCCGAAACTTCGCCGGTGGGGCATGGTTCTGCCGTTTTTCAGCGTGCAATACGAGGATTTGGTTGCGCGTATCTCGCGTCTGGCGGGATTGGCAGGCCGGGAGGTAGTCCGCTACTTCGACTACAACAACTGGGAGGAAGAGATCCGTCTGGTTGAGAAGATGCAGGAAGACCGGTACGAGGCCGTGATGATTGTACCTACGCTGGACGAGTCTCGAACCTGGGAGTTCTATTCGGGGCTGTCGCCCAAAGGCTGCCGGTTGGTGCTGCTTGACCACACGATGTCATACCGGGATTTTAACTTCGTGATCCAAAGTTACGACCTCGGTGTTGTGCGGGCGATGGATCACCTGTTGAGCCGCGGGCCTGGCGGAGTGGCTTTCGTTGCCAACGAAGGTTGGACGGGCCGGAACATGGTGCTCGAACTGATGACGGAAACGTACCGGATGGCGCTGTTGGGGAAGCGGCCGGGTTTTGAGCCGGTCATTTTTGAGCGGGCCACGCTGGTGGATGCGGCGGACCTGCGGGCGCGCGGCGTGACGGGCATCGTGTGCTGCGACGATGTCAGCGCGATACGGGCGGTTGGCCGGTTGCGCGAGCAGGGCGTGGCCATCCCGGGCGAGATGGGCGTTGTCAGCTATGGAAACACGGACCTGGCCCGGTATTTCACGCCCGCCCTGACCTCGGTGGACCCCCATAACGAGGAGATGGCGCGGCAAGTGGCCGCATTTTTGAGCGCCGAAGGCGAGTCCGAGCTTATTCAGTATGTAGTACAACCCGAGCTGGTTGTGCGGGAGACGTAGTATGCGCGTCATAAACAGGATCTTTACGGGGGCGGAGTATTTTGCCAAGGGCGTGATTTTCGACTGCCGCTGCTGCGGCCAGTGCCTGTTGTCGCACACGGGGTACGTGTGCCCGATGGCGTGCCCGCGCCAGATCCGCAACGGCCCGTGCGGCGGGTCGCTCGACGGCTGGTGCGAAGTCTATCCCGACCGCAAGTGCGTGTGGGTGAGGATTCACAAGCGAGTCAGCCGGGGCGGGACAGACTGCCCCAGCCTGCTGCGTTCGGCCGACCCCAAGCTGTTTTTCACGTCGTCCTACCTCAACCTGCTGACGGGCAGGGACAAACTCGCCCGCACGCCCCTCCCCTACCTCGACCTCGGCGCCAACCGGAAACAGGCGCCCGTACAGACGGAGTCCGGCCTCGAGCGGAAATTGAAGAGCGGCCAGTTTGTGTTTACGTCGGAGATCCGTGCGCCGCGCGGCGCCTGCCCCGAAATCGTGAAGAAACAGGCGCTGATCCTCAAGGACCATTTTGATGCCGTGAACGCGACGGCCTTCCTCAACGGCAAACCATCGATGCCGTCGGCCATAGCGGGTGCCGAGATGGTGAAACTGGGCGTCGAGCCGATCATCCAGTCCGTCGCGCGCGACCTCACCAAGACGGCGTTCATCTCAGAGCTGGTCACGAATAAAATGCACGGCGCCCACAACACGCTGTGCATCACGGGCGACTATTACCAGGGCGACCCTTGCATAAAGCAAGTCTTCGACATGGATTCTGCGCTCATGCTGTACGAGGCGCGCCACCTCAGGGAAAAGGGCGCCATCCATTTTTCCGGCGACTCGATGAAAGACCCGCCGCGCCCGTTCCTGGGCTGCGCTGTCAATCCGTACACGACGCCGATGAACGTGCCGATCCGCCGGCTGAAACAGAAGGCGGCAGCGGGCGCCGATTTCGTTCAGACGCAGTTGATCCTCGACCTCGAGACGTTCCGCTCGTTCATGCGGAAGTTCTGCGACGAGGGGCTCGACCGCGACCTGTTCCTGCTGGCGGGGCTGCCCGTGATCATTTCGAAGAAGGCGATGGAGATGCTTCCGGGCGTGCCGGGGGTGAAATTGCCGGCGGATGTCGTTTCTCGTTTTGCCGCCTCGACAGATGATATAGTCGCGGAGGGTGTGCGTTTTGCGCGGCACCTGATAGAAGAGGTGCGGCGGATGCCGGGCGTATCGGGCGTGCACCTGATGCTGTTTGGGATTGATCACACGGTGCTGCCGCGGGTCGTGGAAGGCCTGCGGTAACGAAAGGAGACAACCGTGGCGGTTGAAGGACTGACCATCATCGGCGAGTCGATCAACGATTCCGTACCCTCGACACACAAACTGTTCGAGGACGGCGACATCGAAGGGATCAAAAAGCTCGCGAAAACCCAGGACGACGGCGGTGCGAGTTACATTGACGTCAATGTGGGCCTGCACAGCCCCGAGTTCATGGCGGATCTGGTGCGCGACATCCAGCAGCTTACCGCAAAACCCCTTTCCATCGATACGCCCGACCTCGATATCGCCGCCGCGGGGCTTCAAGCCTACGACCCCCAGCGGGCCGGCGGGAAACCCCCGATCGTCAACTCGATCAGCGCGACGCGGCTTGGGATGTTCGATCTCACGAGGATCCGCCCGTTCATGCCCATCCTGCTGACGTCCGAACGCGAACAGGACGGCTCCGCCGTGCCCAACCGGTCCGGCCGCGACAATTACGAAACCGCGCGCCACCTCCGCAGCGTCGCGCTGAAGTACGGGATCCCTATTGAGCACCTCATCTTCGATCCGGGCATCGCGCCAATCGGCAGCGATATCGAGGGCATTCTTAAAATGGTTCTCGAATCGATGGAACTGATGCACGCCAATTCCGACTTCGCGGGCGCCCACATGTCGGTCGGGTTGAGCAACTTTACGGTGATGCTGCCGGCGAAAAAGGCCGACGGGTCGCCCGTGAAAGGGCCGCTCGAGAGCGCGTTCATCACCATGGCAAAACCACGCGGACTCGATTTCATCATCGGGTCCGTAAAGCGCAATTACCAACTGCTGCCGGCGGACCATCCGGCAATGGAGTGCCTGCGCGACGTCCTGACGTGCGACGGTTACGACTGCGTAGTGCGTGTCATGACGTACTATGGTTGATCGAAGGTCAGTGGAAGGGAAACGAGATGGCGAGCATGCTTGATCCGACGAAGATGCCTGATTGGCGGATTGCCGAAAACGCCCAAGAAAATATGAAGACGGTCTACCAGTTGGCGGACGAGATGGGCCTCGAGCGGATGGAACTGCTGCCGTACGGCCATTACGTCGCGAAGCTGGATTACATGAGCATTCTGCACCGGCTCAGCGATGCGCCCGACGGCAAGTACGTCGACGTCACGGCGATCACGCCCACGCCGCTGGGCGAAGGCAAATCGACGACCACGATGGGCCTGATCCAGGGGATCGGCCGGCTGGGCAAACGGGTCACGGGCGCGATCCGGCAGCCGTCGAGCGGCCCGACGTTCAACATCAAAGGCTCTGCAGCGGGCGGCGGTCTGAGCCAGTGCATCCCGCTGGCGGAATTCAGCCTCGGGCTCACCGGCGACATCGATGCGATTAACAACGCCCACAACCTCGCTATGGTCGCGCTCACGAGCCGGCTGCAGCACGAGTTCAACTATACCGACGAGGTGCTGGCGAGGAAGAAACTCAAGCGGCTTAACATCGACCCGCGCAATCTCGCCATCGGCTGGACGATCGATTTCTGCGCCCAGGCGTTGCGCGACATCATCATCGGTATTGGCGGCAAGATGGACGGGTTCATGATCCGCAGCGGGTTCCAGATCACCGTCTCGAGCGAGATCATGGCCATTCTCGCGGTCGCCACCAGCCTCGGCGATATGCGCAAACGCATCGGCAAAATGGTGGTTGCGTTCGACAAGTGGGGCAACCCCATCTCGACGGCCGACCTCGAGGTTGACGGCGCGATGACGGCCCTGATGAACCGGGCCATGAACCCCAACCTGATGCAGACAATCGAAGGCCAGCCCGTGCTCGTCCACGCGGGGCCGTTCGCCAACATCGCCATCGGCCAATCGTCGATCCTGGCCGATCTCGTTGGGCTGAAGCTGGGCGATTATCACGTCACCGAGAGTGGGTTCGGCGCGGATATCGGCTACGAGAAGTTCTGGAACCTGAAATGCCGGTACAGCAAACTGACGCCGAACTGCGCGGTGGTTGTGGCGACGGTTCGGGCGCTGAAAATGCACGGCGGCGGCCCGAAAGTCGTGCCGGGCACTCCGCTCTCCCGCATCTACACCGACCCCAACCCCGGGCTGGTCGAGAAAGGCGTTGACAACCTCCTCGCACACATCGAAACGGTCAAGAAAAGCCGGGTCACGCCCGTGGTGTGCATCAACCATTTCGCCACCGACTCCGAAGACGAAATTGCGGTGATCAAGCGGGCCGCCGAAGCCGTGGGCGCGCGGGTGGCCGTGTCGCGCCACTGGGAACTGGGCGGCGAAGGCGCCATCGAACTGGCTGAGGCCGTGCTGGATGCTTGCAAGGAACCCGGGCGCCTGCGCCTCCTTTACGAAGACGACACGCCCGTCAAAGACAAAATTTCGCGTATCGCCACCGAGGTGTACGGGGCCAGCGGCGTCACGTTCTCCGAAATCAGCGAACAAAAAATCAAGGCCATACAAGCCGAGGACGATCTCAAGCGGCTCGGCGTCTGCATGGTGAAAACCCACCTCAGCCTGTCGCACGACGCCGATATCAAAGGCCGGCCCAAAGGCTGGACCCTGCCGATCCGCGACGTGCTCATCTACTACGGCGCCGGCGTCATCGTACCCGTCGCGGGCGATATCAAACTCATGCCGGGAACCGCGTCGGATCCCGCATTCCGCCGGTTCGACGTCAACACCGACACCGGAAAAGTAACAGGGCTGTTCTAGAGCGCTTTAACGTTGAGATGCGTATGGTCGCAGGCCGCAAAAAGCGGCAAAAAGCGGGGACAGACACGCTTTTCAAACTGCCGAAAAGCGAGTCAGTCCCCGTTTTTTGCTCATGTAAGTGTGGCGCATTTCAAGATTAAAACGCTCTAGGAGGAAGCCGCTTCCTTCAAGAAGTATCCCAAAGGTGTGACCCTTTTGTGCTTTGCGTCCCTTACGTCCCTTCTCGTAGTCCGGCGCTTTATTCTTCCTGGAAAACCAGCGCCACTTCGGAGACCGCGCCGGGCTCGACGTGAACAACTTCGGTGACGATAGGGGCTTTGATCAGCGCAATCGGGTTTGGCGCTACGCCTGCAGGCAAGGCGGCTGCGCCTACAACGTAGTCGCCTTGGGGGACACCTTTGAACAGGAATGGCCCATCCTGCCAGACGCTCGTGTCGGCGAGCATCTGGCTCCCAATCAGTTCGAAGGCAGCGACCGTCCATGCGGAGAGCTGGGTGTCGCCCGGAAACAGCGCCACGATCGCGCGCTGGTCGGCCTTCAGGCCCGCGACGGTTCCGGCGATTTCGCCGCCGGCGATCTCGATGTCCGCGCGGACCGTCTGGCCTGCGAGCAACTCGACCTGGATCGACAGCGCCGGGCTGATGAGCGCCCAACCGCCCTCGCCCAGCTTGGCTTGGGCGTTGTATATGCCCGGAGCCAGGTTCTCGGCCTTGTACCAGCCGGTCTCATCGATGTCGACGCGCGGCCCGCCGGCGCCGGGGCTGTCGGCCGGCTCAAAATACACTTGCCCGCGGCCCGGCGGCGCGCCGTTGTATAGGACGTAACCTTCGATAGACGCATTCCCCGCGACAAAATTGAAATCGACCGTGGTTGCCTCACCGGAGACTACTTCGGCCGGTTGCGTTTTCATGGTGAGAACACCCGACTCCATCGTCAAATGCACGGTGACCTTAACCGGGCCGGGCAGGACGTGTTGGGCGAGATACGCCCCCTCGGAATCGGTCTGCTCGACGTGCGCGCTGGTCCATTCTTCGGAAGCGGGATCGATATACACGCTGGTGTCCGGTACGGGCCGTCCATCGAGCAGCACGCGGCCGGCAATTGCGCCGAAGCCCTCCACGTTCACCTCGAGCCGGGCATGCGTCGTGCGGCCACCCTGGATGTTCACCGTAGACTTGGCCAGCGGCAAACCGGCTGGCGACGAGAACAGATATACCTCGAGTGTGTAGGCGCCCGGCCGCAGCGACTCATAGCCAAACGTGCCGTCGGTTTCGGCGCGGGTCCTGATAGCGGGCGTTGCATCGTTACCGGCCAGCCTGCGATCCGGCGACGGGTAAAGAAACAGGCTGTCGGTGCTTTCCGGAATCGCCGCAATAATCGCTTCGTCAACCGGCCGGCCCTGCTGATCGACGAGTTCGCCTTCGAGCCGGCCGCCGGTAACCAGACGCAGCAGGATGTCGCTGTGCCCGTCTTTGCGTGGGTACGGGCCCGCGGGCTCGCTGTAGCCGTTTCCGGATTTGGCCTGGACATAGAGGGTGTCCGGCGCATTTTCCTGCCGTACGGCCAGCTTGAAGTTGCCGCTGGTGTCGGAGATGGCATCGCCCAGCAACAACGTGCCCGCCTCGTTGGCGGCATAAACTGACGCGCCCGACACCGCATCGCCCCGCTCGTCGACCACCCGGCCCGTGAACAGCGGGCGTGGCGCCAGATGGATATCATGCTGCTTGAGCATCTCCCCCGGCGCCAGCGTGATCGTGCCCCCGCCGCGCTCTGTACCTCCCCGGAAGGCCAGGAAGCTCACGATTTTTATATCGAACGTTCCTGCTGTCAGCCCCTCCAATTCGTATGTGCCATCCAGCTTGACCATCGTCCTTACCCGCAGGTGGGGCGGCGATCCCTGGAACGCGCTGACCGCGCCCTGGCCGGGCATCGGCACACCGGTCTCGTCGTCAATCACCGTGCCATATACCTTAGCCCCGGCGCTGACTTTCAGTTCAAGCCCCGAGACCGGCCCACCCGCCACCGTTACCGACAGCGGTTCGACGAGCGCCAACCGCGGGGAATCTTGCGCACAATATACGTCCAACATGTACGTGCCCCGATAACATGCCCCCATGACGAACTTGCCGGACTCGTCAGTTTGCGCCTCGATGTATTTTTTCTGCCAGTCGTCAGACTCATTTGCGCCAATAACAAGCGCTTTCGGCACAATCTCGCCCGTATCCTGGTTCATCACTCTGCCCGAAATCACATTCACCGGGTCCATCCGAAATACGTTGTCCAGAGTGCCGGCAGTTACAGGGACAAACTCCTGCGGCAGATACCCGCGCGGGATAACCGAGACGAAAACGGTCCCGGCGCGGAGATGTTCGACCAAGAAACCGCCGTCTTTCTCGGTGAAATCCTGGCCTATGTTGAGCATGTTTTCGCGTGTTGGCCTATCCCAGCAAATGATTGCGGCGTTGCCAATCGGTTGTCCCAGCAGATCGAGCACCTTGCCCCCAATCGACAGATCAGCATGGAGCACGATGTCGCACGTGACGTCCGGCTCGAGGTGGCTCAAGTTGTATTGAAAGCTCTCGCCGTAGAGGCCGCCTTTTGTAGCGGTAAGCAAGTACCGTGGGAAGTACTGCTTTTCAGTGGCGATGCAGATGCCCCTTATCTCGTATTGCCCCGCGCTGTCCGTGGTTGATGAATATTCCATCGGCTGGATTGGATTGACCGAATAACCGGCCTTGACGAGATTCCCATACATTTTGAAGTCGGTGCTGTTATCGATTGTCACTGGGGCCCCCGCTGCGGGCGCGCCATCTTCGGTCGTAACCGTGCCGCGTACCGTGCCGGTGGCGACGACGACGTCGGCGATAGCGTCGGTGGTGGCGGGTGCAGGGGCGGTTTCGGCGGATTCGGCCGCGGCTCGAGTTTCAGCGGACGTCTGAGAAGCCGCGCCGGGCGTTCCAGCCGGTTCAGGCGCGGCTGCGGTTTCCTTTTTTTCCGTAACCGAAGTCTGCGCGGTGACGTTTTGCGTCGAATACGGCTGCGTGAACCAGTCGTAACCAAGGTAACCGGCTAATCCCAGAATGGCTATCGCCGCCACCGCCACGCCCACTTTCGCCGCGGCCGCCCCAGTAGCCACCCCCGCCGCCGTCGTCGCCGACAGCGCCCCCGCAGCCGATGCTTTCCAGGCAACCGGGGTCGCGCAGACGGCCGCCATGATGCGTTCAGTGCGCCGTGCGTCGGTTTTTATCTCGCCAATCTCGTCGCCAAGCAAGTCGGTGAGCCGCCGGCCCAGTTCGTCGCGCGCCCGCTGGACGCGCTTGGCGGCGGCATCCGGCGTGATGCCGAGCAGCCCCCCAATCTCGCGCGCTTTCTTGCGCATGAAATAATGAAGAATGAGCACCTCACGGGCTTCCCCATCCAGGGACTCGAGCTGTTCCCAAAGAAGCCGGTGCAACTCCTCGCGCATCGGATCCGGGATAGCCGCCCGCGCACTAACCGAGCCCCTGACAAAATCCGATTCACGCACCCGCGTCCGGATCAAATCGACGCTCACATTCCGCGCCACGTTCACCAGCCACGGCCCCACCTGCTTGTGATGCGCCATGCGGTCGAGTTGCTGATAAAACCGCGTGAATGTTTCCTGGGCGATGTCCTCGGCGTCGGCCGAATTGCGCAGGTAGGCGTACGCAATGCTATGCACCACCCCCGCGTACCGGTTCACAAGCACCCGGAACAGGCCCTGGTTCCCCTGCAATACCTTCCGCACCACCGCACCGTCGGAATACATGAAGGTCAACATGGCCGCCTCCTGAGTTTACATATTAATCGATTGCGAGAAGAAAATTGGACAAAAAAGAAGCCCGAAAGCAGAATAAGTGCGTTGGGACGCCTCCCGGCAGTTGTGGGAGGCGTCCCAACGGGGAGGTGCCTGTTGTGGTCAAATCTCGAACTAACGCGAATCAGTGCGCGGGCAACTCCAGCCCCACTTCCGCCGTCTGCCCCGCAGTCACCATCGCCTCCCCCAACGCCACCGGCGCGCTCACAAAGGCTGGCAGCTCCGGTGCCACGCCCGGACCCAGCGCCACCGCCGCCACGAGGTAATGACCTTCCTGCAGGTTGTTGAACGCAAAGGGCCCGTCCTTCTCAATGAGCGTCGTGTCCATTAGACGCTCCCCCAGAGCTTCCAGCGCCTCGACCGTCCATGCCGTCAAGACGGCATCGCCGGGGAAGAGAGCGATGAAAGTGGTCTCGCCCTCCTTCAAACCTGACACGGTTCCGGCGATCTCGCCGCCAAGCAACTCAAAATCCAACCGTGCCGTCTGATTGGCCGTCAACTGCGCCTCAACTATCTGCGCCAGCCTCATCGGCACCCACCCGCCGTACGTCACCTTCGCCGCCTCGACCGTATACGCGCCCTCGGGCAATTGGTCGGCCCTGTAGAAGCCCTTCTCGTCTGTCCGGGCGCGCGGACGTTCCTTGTTTTCAGGATCGAGGGGGACGAACGCGACCTCCAAGTCCTCGGCAGGCGCGCCGTTGTAGGTCACGACTCCCTCCGCCGTAGCTTCGCCGCGAACAATTTCAAAATCAACCTCCGTTACCCCACCGGCTACAACTTCGGCAATCTCTTCCTTCTCAAACTGTTTCACCGGACTTGGATACGCGACCAATTTCACTTTCACCTCGCCCGCCATGAGACTGCGCACCTCGTAGTCGCCGTTCGGCTGCACGTCCTGCCACACCCAATCGGACCAGTAGGCGTTAACGGGCCGCACGCAGATACGGGCGCCCGACATTGGCTCGCCCCCGTAGGACACATGACCCTCAATGGACCCGCAGTCGGACGTATCGAGCACAATCCGCGTGTTGGACGTCCGGCCTGCCTGAATAGTCACCGTGCTCTCGACAAACTCCCCCTGCGGCGATGAAAACAGGCAGGCTTCCAACCTGTAGGCGCCGGGCTGCAACGGCGATTCAAACGTGCCGTCAGGCTGCACCTGCATGTTCACGCTCTTCATGAAGTTTGCGCGTATCTGAAGGTAACGGCGCGAATTCGAAATAAGCACTTCCTGCCCGCTTTCCGGAAAAGCGCACACACGCGCGTGATCCAGCGGACGCCCCTCTCTGTTCACCACCTCGCCTTTGATCCATCCCTGCGTCATTAATCGCAGCACCACATCCGACTTCTGCTCGTCTGGAAAATACGGCCCATCTGGTTGGCTGAAGCCGGATTTGTTCCTGGCCTGCACGAGTACGCCCGTCTTCGCAATACGCTCCATGTCGTGTTCCGTCGGAACCAGCCGAAATTTGCCCGACAGGTCTGACACGGCCTCGCAGTTTATGGCGCCGAAATTCTCCGGATTCTCCGGCTCGAACCCGTACACCGAAGCTCCCCCCACCGGCGCGCCTTGTTCGTCCACCACCGTCCCCGCAATAAACGGCCGCGTAGCCAGGTGAATGTCGTGTGTCTTGCTCTTCTCGCCTTCGGCTATCGTGATCATGCCGCCTTCCCGGCTCCCGGAGAATCGGCCCTGGAACGAGAGTACTTTGACCGTCAGTGTTCCCGCCGGCATGCCAAGCAACTCGTAAGACCCGCTTTCGTCCACTCCCCCTCTTATTCGCAGAGAGTCGTAACGATAAGCCGTTTTGTCTTCCCTGGAAACCTCAACCGTTGCCGGACCTCTTATGCACAAACCGGTCTCATCGTCGATGACCTTTCCCCGTACGATCGCGCCTGTTACGAGCTTGAGTTCCACACCCTGCACGGGCGCAGTCCCCAGGTTGACCTTTACCGGCGCGGGAAGCGTCAGCAACGTCGGGTTCTCTTTCTTGAACGTCACCGAAACGGTGTAGGCGCCGGGAATGCAGCCGGTAAGCTTGAACTGCCCTTGCTCGTCCGTCTCGGCGTCAGTAATCATAACCCCCCACTTGCTGCTCTTGTCCTCGCATTGCGCAAACACCACCGCGCCCGCAACCGGCGACCCGTCTTCCGCATTCACGGCTCTTCCGGAAATCGAGTTGCCCAAGGCCATCCGTAACACATGGTTGGTCACGCCGACCGCCAAGGGTTCCGTTCGGAATGTCAAGCAACCGCGCTTGCGAAGTTCCAGGCGCGTTGGCTCGGGCTGCATGTGCTCCAGCAGGAACCGTCCATTCTCCCCCGTGTCCCGCCGCATCAGGAAGCCCGCGGGCGTCGGTTGATCGTTGGAAATGACGATCACGTCTTTGATGGGCTTCCCTTGATAGTCCATCACAATTCCGCCAAGCGAAAGGTCGGGTTTCAGCACGAGGTCTTGCACGGCCTCCCGCTCTACAATGCTGGTGTTAAGATACGGGCGCTCGCCGTACAGATTGCCCAGCCGCGCCGACAGAAGGTACAGTGCACCGCCCCCTGAGGTGTTGGTGAACGCCACGCCGTCAATGCGATACCGGCCCGCATTGTCCGCAACAGTTGAAACCGACACCGGCTCCAGCGGTTGTATCCCCTCCAGGAATGTCAAGAGCTTGGCTGTCTCCTTTACCCACTGGTCGTTGTCCAGGGTTACCTTCGCGCCGGCCGCAGGCGCTCCGTCTTCCAACGTGACCGTGCCGCTGACCGTCCCCGTGACGATCGGGCAACCCCACGCCTCTCCCGTGCCCACGTCCGCTTCCGATTCGACCGCCTCTCCCGTCTCTTCGGCCTTTGCATCCTCGGAAACGCTGCCCGCCGCCTCCGCTTCCGCCTCCGGAACGAGGTTTGGAACATCCGCAGCGCCTACCGCTTTCGCTACTGCAGCAGGTTTCACCGGCGCCGAAGACCGCGCAGTGTACCGGTCGTACGCCAGCAGCGCCACGATCGCCGCAATGACGACCGCCCCCGCGCCCAGCGCCAGTTTCGCCGCGCCCGCGCCCGTCGCCACACCGACTGCCGTCGCCGCCGCGGATGCCCCCGCAACCGACGCCTTCCACGCCACCGGCATGGCGCACACCGCCGCCATGATCCGGTCGGTCCTGCGCGCGTCCGATTTCATCTCGCCTATCTCTTCGCCCAGCAGGTCCGTCAGCCGCCGCCCGAGTTCTTCCCGGGCCCTCTGTACCCGTTTGGTGGCGGTTTCGGGCGTGATGCCGAGGAGCGCGCCGATCTCGCGCGCCTTCTTGTGCATGAAATAATGAAGAATGAGCACCTCACGGGCTTCCCCATTCAGTGCGTCGAGCTGTTCCCACAAGATTCGGTGCAACTCTTCCCGCGCCGGATTCTGCTCTGACGTGCGCGCCGCCCCCGCGCTCTTGGCCATGGCGGTCTCGCGCACCCGCTTGCGCAGCAGGTCCACACTCACGTTGCGCGCTACGGAAACCAGCCACGGCCCCACCTGCTTGTGATGCGCCATGCGATCAAGTTGCTGGTAGAAGCGCGTGAACGTTTCCTGGGTGATGTCCTCCGCGTCGTCCGAATTGCGCAGGTGCGCGTACGCCACGCTGTGAACCACCCCCGCGTAGCGGTTCACAAGCACCCGGAACAGGCCCTGGTTCCCCTGCAACACCTTCCGAACCACGGCAGCGTCGGAATATATGAAGGTCAACATGGCCGCCTCCTCGTTTACATATTAATCGATTTGGCAGCAAAAAACGGACAGGAAGAAGACTGGAGTCCGGAGACTGGAGTCTGGAGGTAATGACAGAACCATGGGGGCTGGGGAAAATAGGGGGATGGCGCGCAATTTCGAGTGAAATGAAGCGATGCTGGTATCCAGAAGGTTTGGGTGCGGACGGCGCGCGTTGAAAAACTGCGCCTACTGCACAAGTTTTCTAGCGGTTTTCGAAAACGAGGTCGATTTGCGAGGTGGAGCCGGGGACGACCCTTACCACCGGCCCGACGGCGAGCCGGCCCTCGAGCATGGCTTGGGTGTCGAGGTTGCCTTCGGCGGGCAGGGTGACGGCGCCAACGAGGTAGTCGCCTTCCTGCATGCCGTTGATCGAGAACGGCCCGTCTCGGTCGACGGTGGTGCTTCTGACCATCTTCTCGCCCAGCGCTTCGAGCGCTTCAACGCTCCATTCGGTCAGCACGGTGTCCGGCGGGAACACGCCGACCAGGGCCTTCTCGCCTTGTTTGAGGCCCGTAATGGTTCCGGCGATTTCGCCCCCCGTCAGCTCAAAATCGACTCGGGCGGTTTGGTCGGCGGTCAGTTCAGTTTCGACCATATGCGTGATCTTTGTGGCAGGCCACGTGTCGTAATCGGTCAGGGTGGCGATAGCGCGGCACGCGCCTTCCGGCAGATCTTCGATCTTGTAATACCCCTGCGCATCGGTTCTGGCGCTTGGCCCGCCGGCGCCGGGGCTTGCGATGGGCTCGAACACGACCTCAACATTGGCCGCCGGCTGGCCCTGGTAAAGCACGTAGCCTTCCGCCACGGCATGGCCGGCGGCAATGTCGAAATCGATCCTCGTAACCTCGCCGGAGTTTATCTGCGCTACCTGCTTCTGCTTCATACCCTTGTCGGACCCGTATGAACTGTCCAGTGTTATTTCCACCTCGCCTGGAAGGATGTTGCGCACGGCGTACTGCCCGCCCTCGTCGGTTTGAATGTAGTACGGGCACACCCACTTCTGCGACACCGGCTGAACCACAATGTTCTGCCCTGCAAACGGCTTTCCATCCAGTGTCACTGTCCCTTCCACGCCGCCGAAACCCGACATGTCCACCACCAGCCTCGCCCGGACAGTCATTCCGGTCTGGACGGTGGTTTCAGCGGTGGCGACGGGCGAGCCCGGAACGGACGCAAACGGATACACCTGGAGCGTGTACCGGCCCGGCAGGAGTTTCGGGTAGGAGAAACTGCCATCCGGGTTGACCATGGCGTTCACACTCCTGCCCTGGTTGACCTCTAGCGCGATGTGGCCGCTCGACCGATACAGGAAGACCTTATCCGTTTCCGCTGGGATGGCACAGACGACGGCGTCACCGATGGGCTGGCCGGCCCGGTCCACCACCTCGCCTTCCAGACGCCCGGCCGTCGATAGCCGAAGAACTATATCCTGGGCATCACTCTTGAACGCGTAAGGCCCGGCGGGCGGGCTGTAGGCGGTTTCGTGCATGGCCTGAAAATACAGTGTCGACGGCACTTCTTCCCGCGTTACAAATAATTTGAAGCAGCCGGCCGTGTCACTGACGGCATCGCCCACCTCAAACCGCTCGCCGGGGCACACGGCAAACACCGAAGCGCCCGCCACCGGATCGCCGGCCTCGTCGACGACGGATCCCGCAAAAGATTTCCGCCGCGGCAGATGGATATCATGCGTCAGGGGCGAATCGCCGGGGTTTATAGTCAACGTGCCTTGGTAACGCGAGCGGTTTTGGCAGATCACGGAGATGTCCAGTTTTTCCCAAGGCAGGCCCATCAGCTCATACGTGCCATCCTCGCCCAGTTTTTGGAAGCGGCTGCCGGCTCTGTTGCTGCCCGAGGCAATCACAGAAGCTTCGCCCTTCACGATCCCGCCGGTTTCGTCGTCGTACACATGACCACGGACGGTTGCACCCTCCGCCGCCTTGAGTTCCAGGCCCCGTATCGGCTCATTGCCGATTGTCACGGTAGACGGTTCGATCAACGTAACCGGCAGGACTGTCTTACGTTTGGGTGAAATGCCGAGCGCATAGACGCCCGGAACGCAGCCCGTGACGGTGAAATTGCCGGCGCTGTCGGTTTCTCCGTTCAACCAAACTTGGTCCCGGCCTTCGGTATGTCCGCTGATATAGATGTTGGGAACGGGCTGGCCCGTATCGCGGTTCACCACGCGGCCCGAGATCCAGTTGCCCGGATCGAGACGCACCACGTTGTTGGTCGTGCCCACCTGGAGAAAATCGGTTGTCGTCTGCAGGTAGCCTGGACCGCTGACGTATAGGCGGCAGGAGCCCGGCAGCATGTGCTCCATTAAGAAAAGGCCGTCGTCGCCGGTCCAAAGGTACCTCGAGCGCCGGTCACCGGCTGGCGTCTGCTGTTCCCGCGTGGCCACGAAAGCCCTTTTTATCGGCTTGCCTTGCAAGTCGGTCACCACGCCGCCCAACGAGCCCGATGGCAGGAGTTTGAAGTCGCAGGTTATCTCGCGTCGGAGATGCGTGAGTTCCAAGTCAGGCACTTCGCCGTAGAGGCCGCCTTTCTCGGCGAAAAGCCGGAACTGTCTTTTTTCGATGCGGACGTTCGTGATTTCATAGCAGCCGGCGCCGTCTGTTGCAGCGCGATATAAGACAGGCGCGACGGGCTCCGGATCGAAACCCGCCGCAGTAAGCCGCTCGTAATCATCGAGGTCTTGCTGGTTGTTCAGCGTGACCTGAGCGCCCGCGGCGGGCGTGCCGTCCTCGAAAGTCACTGTTCCGCGGATCACCGCATAAACGGCGGGTATAACCGGCTCCCCATCCTCAGAGGTTGCGGCTGCGGCCGGCTCGCCATCCTTGGATGTCTTGGCTTGAACCGCTGCCGGGGCTTCCGCGGCATTCGGGACCGGCGAATCTTCAACGCTGAACGTGCTGGCAGCGGTGACGTCCTGCGGCGTGTAGGGCTCGCTGTAGCGCTCATAGCCCAAGTAGCCCAAAATGGCGAGTGCCACAATCACGGCCACGGCGGCCGCCATTTTGGCCGCGCCCGCGCCCGTTGCGACCCCCGCCGCGGTCGCTGCCGCCGCGGCGCCGGAGGCGGAAGCCTTCCATGCGGCCGGCGTCGCCAGTACGGCAACCATGATCCTGTTGCTGCGGCGGGCGTCGGCTCGCGCCTCGTCGATCTCGTCGCCCAGCACGTCTGTCAGCCGGCGGCCCAGCTCGTCACGCGCTCGTTGGAGGCGTTTGGCCGCCGCGTCTGGGGTAATCTCCAGAAGTGCCGCGATCTCTCGGGCTTTTTTCTTCATAAAGTAGCGGAGCACGAGCACTTCCCGTGCGTCCGCGTCCAGATGTTCAATCTGTTCCCAAAGGATGCGGTGCATCTCCTCGCGAACCGGGTCGGGCACGTGGGCCTGCGCCGTCTCGGCGGGACCCGGGCGGCCGGCGTCGCGCAGGCGTTTTCGCAGCAGGTCTGAGCTGGCATTCCGGGCCACGCGCACCAGCCAGGGACCGATGTGACGCCGGTAGGCCATCTGGTCGAGATGCTGGTAAAACCGGATGAAAGTTTCCTGAGCGACGTCTTCGGCGTCGGCGGCATTTTTCAGCCTGGCAAGAGCTACCCCGTGAACCACCCCCGCATACCGGTCCACCAGCACCCGGAACGCGCCCTCATTGCCCCCCAGCGCCTTGCGCATCGCCGCCCGGTCCGAGTGCAGTAAGGCCAACATTGCCGCGCCCTCCTCTGCAATAATACGTCAACAGAGGCAAAAACTTGACAGTGGCGGCGTGTCCACACCCGCGCCCGCTATTTAGAAATTTGGGGACGCTGCCCTTATTTCTCTGCACTTTGTGAATTTCCAGGCATGCTGACGGTCGAAATAGGGGCAGCGTGGAACTGGCGAAAAAGTCACCGCAGCTACCGAACAACTTCATAACTATCAACAAACAAGAGCGAAAAACGGCGACTGAGGAGCTGGTGAAAAACCCACCCTAGCCACGAAAAAACCTCTTGATTTCAACATACATGAGCGAAAAACGGGGACTAACGCCTTTCCGGCAGTTTGGAAAGGTGTCTGTCCCCGGTTTTCGCGGCCTTGACGATCACAGCAAGGGCTTTTTCACCAGCGCCACTGATTCGTTTTCGGCTGTTGGAAAACGTGTCTGTCCCCGCTTTCCGCGCCCAAGAATAAGATGCCATCAGCATGACTCAATACGCTAGGGGCTTTTTCACCAGCTCCAACGTCCCCTCTTTTCCCCAAAAAAGGTCCCACTTGAAAGACAAACAAGCTATCGGTTTTCGAAAACGAGGCCGATCTCGGCTGTTGAGCCCGCGACGACTCTCACAACAGGGCCTACGGCCAGACGGCCCTCGAGTATCGTCTGGGGATCCACGTTTCCTTCGGCAGGCAGCGTAACGGCCCCGACAATGTAGTCGCCTTCCTGCATGCCGGTAAGGGAAAACGGCCCGTCGCGCTCGACGGTAGTGCTCCTGACCATCCGCTCGCCCAACGCTTCGATCGCCTCGACGCTCCATTCCGCAAACACGGTGTCCGGCGGGAACGCGCCGATCAAGGCCTTTTCCCCGGGTTTGAGGCCGGTGATTGTCCCGGCGAGCTCGCCGCCGACGAGTTCAAAATCGATGCGGGCGGTCTGGTCGGCCGCCAGCTCGCTGTCAATGGTCTGCGATAGCTTCGTGGCCGGCCATGCGCCGTAATCGGTGAGCGTGGCGATCACGCGATACGCCCCTTCCGGCAGGTCTTCCACCTTGTAGTATCCATCCGCGCCGGTTCTCACGCTGGGCCCGCCCGCGCCGGGGCTGCCGGCCGGCTCGAATACGACTTCGACGTCCGCCACCGAGCTGCCTTGGTAAAGCACATAGCCCTCCGCCGCCGCGTGGCCGGCAGTGATGTCGAAATCTATCCTCGTAATTTCGCCCGAGACAATCTGCGCGATCTGCGTCTTATTGAAACCCTTTTCCGAGCCATACGTCGTATCCAACCTCACTTCGACCTGCCCGGGAAGAATGTTGCGCACTTCAAAGTACCCCGCCGCGTCCGTCTGCTCCAAGTGATGGCAAAGCCATTTCTGCGAAACCGGCCGGATCACGATCTGCTGCCCCGAAAGAGGCTTCCCATCAAGCGTCACGGTGCCTTCTATCCCGCCGAAACCAGCCATATCCACAACAAGTTTCGCCCGCACCGTCCGGCCCGCCTGGACGGTTACCGACGTGACCGCCACCGGCGCGCCCGGCACGCTCGCAAACGGATATACGTGCAGCGTGTACCGGCCCGGAAGCAGCGAAGGGTAACGGAACGCCCCGCCCGCTTCCACCAGCACGTTGATGCTCTTGCCTTGGTTGATATCGAGCGCGATGTGGCTGCTCCGACGGTAGATGAGAAGTTGTTCGGTGCTGTCGGGCGTCGCGCAGATAACCGCGTTTGAAACCGGCTCACCCTGCTTGTCGACCACCTCCCCCTCCAGCTGTCCCGACTGTGACAACTTCAGCACGATCCCGCCTGTGGGACTGCCCAGCCGGTACGGCCCCGCAGGCGCGCTGTAGCCCCATTCGTTCATCGCCTGGAAATAAAGTGTCGTGGGCGCGTCCTCTCTGGGCAACAGCCTGAAACGGCCCGACACGTCTGTCAGCGCCGTGCCAACCGGAAAGGTGCTTCCAGGCCCCATCGCAAACACCGACACCCCAGGAACCGCCTCCCCCTGTTCGTTTACCACCGATCCCGAAAAGTACTTGACTTGCGGCAAATGGATGTCGTAGTTGTCCCGCACCTCGCCCTCGGCGAGCGTAATCGAGCCTTTGTAGCGCACGATCCAATTCCAGCCGAGCCGGTGCCTCACTTCCAGGTCTAAAGTGCCGGCAGGCAGGCCGATCAGTTCATACCGGCCGTCGGGTTGGACTTTGCACTGGCGCCCGTTTCTTCTGGTATCTCTGACTCCGTATTTGCCAGAGGGCGCATAGCCCGTCTCGTCATCAATGATTCTCCCGCGCAACACACCGCCCATGGCGGTTTTCAGCACCAGGCCCGTCAGCGGCTCGTTGCCGATCCGCAGCGTGAGCGGCTCAACCAGCGTGTACGGCAGTACCGCGTCGCGATCCGGCGTCACAGACAGGTCATAGATCCCCGCCACGCAACCCGTTATCTTGAAGTTCCCCGCCGCGTCGGTTTTGACGTCGAAGTACTTCCAATTTCCGGTCGAGTTGCTCCCCCAGGATTCTGCACCGCTCACGTACACCCCGGCCACTGCGCGGCCCGTGTCCCGTTCCACCACACGCCCCGCAACATAGTTGCCCGGATCGAGCCTGAAAACGTTGTCCATCGTGCCCACTACAACCCATGGGCTTAGATAATCCAGAAAACCCCGCGCGCTCACGTACAACTTGCACTTCCCCGGCACCATGTGCTCCATCAGGAACGTCCCGTCGTCCTTCGTCCGCAATGAAATACTGCGGTGAATGCCCGAAGGGCCCTCCTGCTCGCGTGTGGCCACAAAAGCCTTCTTGATCGGCTTGCCTTCCAGGTCCGTCACGATTCCGCCAACCACCAGATCGGGACACAAAACCAGATCAATGACCATCTCGCGCTGCAGGTGCTCGACCATCGGCCGCATCTCGCCGTAAAGGTTCCCCTTTTTCGCGCGCAGCATAAAACTCGGCGAAAATGAGTAATCCACCGGCAGCGCCACCCCTTCAATCTCGTAACGGCCCGCATGATCCGACACCGCACGAAACATAATCGGCTCAACGGGCTCTTGATCCTCGACCCCTGCTTCTTTCAGCCTCGCATAGTGATCAACGTCCTGCTGGTTATCCAGCGTGACCTCGGCGCTCGCCGCCGGCGCACCGTCTTCGGTAGTAACCACCCCGCGGATCACGCCGTAAACCGGCGGGTAAACGGGTTCTTCGCCGCCCGATGCAGCGGCCGCACCTGCATCGGCTTCCGTCGGTTCAAAAGGTGCATCCGCCGCCTTGGGCTCTGCCGTCGCATCCGACGCTTTTTCAACAGCCGTGTCTTCCACTGTAAAAACGCTCGCGGTGGTGATGTCTTGAGCCGAATAAGGCTTGCTGAAATGTTCGTAACCCAGGTAACCGACCACCGCCGCGATAACCAGCACCGCCGCGACCGCCACAAACTTCGCCGCGCCCGCGCCCGTCGCCACACCCACCGCCGTCGCGGCTGCCGCAGCACCCGCCGCACACGCCTTCCACGCCGCCGGCGCTGCCACCACCGCCGCCATGATCCGATCTTCCCGGAACGCGTCCGCCTTGACCTCCTCGATTTCCGCGCCCAGCAGGTCCGTAATCCGCCGCCCAAGCTCCTCACGCGCCCTCAGCACGCGTTTCTCCGCCGCGTCCGGCGTGATCTCGAGAAGCTCCGCGATCTCGCGCGCCTTTTTCTTCATGAAATAATGGAGGACAAGCACCTCGCGCGCGTCCGGGTCGAGACCGTCGATCTGTTCCCACAGCATCCGGTGCATTTCTTCGCGCACGGGATTGGGCACATGCAGGGCCGCCGGCGCTTGAGCTTCCCGGAGCTCAGCATCGCGCACGCGCTTGCGCACCAGGTCGACGCTGGCATTCCTCGCAACACGCACCAGCCACGGGCCGATATGCTTGCGGTGGGCCATCTGGTCGAGGTGCTGGTAAAAGCGGATGAAGGTTTCCTGCGCGACATCTTCGGCATCTGCGAAATTGCGCAGCCGCGCGTAAGCCACGCCGTGTACAATGCCCGCGTAGCGGTCAACCAGGACACGGAACGCCGATAAATTCCCCCCAAGAACCTTCCGCATCACTGCCCGGTCCGAATGGATTAAGGTCAGCATCGGCTCGTTTCCTCCTCTGCATTATATACGTTTGCAGAAGAGAAAAACCGACAGCAGGCGCTTCACCGGGTGCCGAAGGCGAGCGTCACTTCCGCCGGCGCGTCCGGCTTTGCGAGCACGATGGGACTCACGGCAACGCGGCCGCCGAGGATGGCCTCCGTGCTCATTTTACTTTCTTTGGGCAGCGTGACGGCGACGACAACATACTCTCCTTCGTTGATCTCGTCAAAAGAGAACGGCCCGTTGACTGTCACCTGGGTGTAATCGATCATCTGCTCGTCCAGGGCGTCGAGCGCCTCGAACGTCCACTCGGGCATTTGAAAGCCGCCGGGAAACAACGCGACATACGCCTTTTCCTCCGGCTTAAGCCCGCTGATCACGCCGTTAATCTCACAGATCCTCAGGTCAAAGTCGATTCGCGCCGTCTCTCCCCTGGCCAACTCCGCCTGAACCGTCTGCTTAGCCGCCCCATACGCCGCCTCAACCCGGTACGTGCCCTCGGGGATCTGCTCGACCTTATACCACCCTTCCGTATTTACCGTCCCCGTCGGCCCGCCCGACCCCGGCGTGTCCAACGGTTCAAACGTGATAGCCGCGTAATTCGCCGGCGCGCCGTTCATCAAAACGTACCCTTCCGCCGTCGCCTGCCCTCCCTCAAATTCAAAATCTACCCCCGTTACCTCGCCGGAGACGATGCTGACCGTCTGTTTCTTCTGAACCCCGCTCCCGCCCTTCCTGAATTCCGGTTCCAGCGTCACCTCAACTTGGCCCGGGCTGATTCCGTAAATCGCATACCGGCCATCCGGTCCCGTTTGCGCAAACACCAGCCGCACCCATTTCGCGTCCACCGGCTTCACCACAACGTGCTGGCCCGCCAGCGGCTTCCCGTCCAGTAGCGCCGTACCCTCAACTCCTCCGAACCCCGACATGTCCGCCACCAGCCGCGCCATCGTTGTCCGCCCGGCCTGCACGGTTGCCGCGGCCACCGCTACCGGCGCTCCCGGGGTGCTCGCGGTGGCGTAGACTTCCAGCGTGTACTTGCCTGGACGTAGTTTCCCGTACTCGAACCCACCGCCGCTTTTCAGCCGCACGTTGATGCTCTTACCCCTGTTGATTTCCTGCTCGACGGGATCCAGCGCAAGCAGTGCGTCCGTCGACTCGGGCATGGCCGCCACGACTGCGTTTTCCACCGGCAACCCCGCCTGGTCGACCACCTCGCCCTCCAGCCGGCCCGATCGCACCACGCGCAGCACCAGGCCGCTTCCCGCCTCGTTCAGGCGGTATGGGCCGGATGGCGCGCTGTACCCGTCATCGGCGATTGCCTGGATGTACACCGAAGATGATGCTGTACCCTGCTCTTCCGCAAACAGCCGAAACTGCCCTGACGTGTCGCTCAACGCTGAACCCGCTATCTTTCCGCCCGCCACAGCTACCGCGCAAACCGAAACGCCCACCATCGGCTTATTCGCCTCGTCGACCACAGTACCCGCAACCACCGGTCGGATCGGAAGCCGAATCTCATGGTTTTCCTTCACTTCCCCCGCCTTCATCGACAGTTTCCCGCTGTACCGTTCGCTCGAAACGCTAGCCAGGCCGCAATAAACGCTCAACGTCAACTCTCCGTCGGAAAGCCCAACCACCTCATAAGAACCGTCCGCCCCCGCTTTCCCCTGCCGGTCCGAGCGGTCGGCGTCATTTTGCACCAACACCACGGTCCTGACCGTCGGCGCCTTCCCCGTCTCCTCGTCGATTATGTTCCCCCGAAGCACCCCGCCCTTTCTCATTTTCAATTCCAGCCCCGTTACCGGCTGCGCGCCCACCGTCACCGTCAGCGGCTCCACAAGGGTCAGCGGCAAAACATTGCGGCCTTTCGGCCCAATCCGCAACTTATACGTCTCCGGCTTGCACCCCGTTATCTTGAAAACCCCGGAGCCGTCCGCCTCGCCGTCAAACCAAACAAAGTTATTCTCGGCGTTGTGGATTCCGTAACCATTGATCCGGACATCCCCCACCGGCTGACCCGTCTCGCCGTCAACAACACGTCCTGAGACCCAATTCCCCACATCCAACTGAAACACGTTGTCACGGCTCCCCGCTTTCAGCCAGGGACTCACGTATTCGAGGTAGCCCCGCGCCCGCACCGCCACCCGGCACGTCTCTACCGGAAAATACTCGATCAGAAACCGACCGTCTTCCTTGGTTAGGACTCCCATGTGCAGCCAATTGTTCCTTGAAAGCGCTGTCAGGTTTCCCTCATATTCGGCCAACAGCACGTCCGCGCCTTTAACCGGCTTCCCGTCCAACCCCTTGACTATCCCGCCAAACACATGGCTCGCAACCAGCGTCAGGTCTTGCTCCATGAGCCGCTTGGTGTGACTGATGCCCATCAAGAAGCCTTCGCCGTAGTAGTCGCCGCGCCGAGCATGAAGCGCGTACTGCGGTCCGAAAGACTGCGGCGGGAGCGGAAGTCCCTCGAGCACGTAACGCCCGTCCTGGCCGGCCTTGCCAGAGACTTTCATGAGCTCGACCGGCTCTTGCTCCAATCCCATTTCAATGGCCGATTCGTACACATCGACATCAAGCTGGTTGTCCACCCAGACTTCGGCCCCCGACGCCGGTGTCCCGTCCTCCATCCACAACGTGCCGCTCACCGTCCCGTAAACCGGCGGATACACCGGCTCGCCCCCCACTCCCGCTGTCTCGGCTTGTTGCGCCGACTCCGGGGCCGCGGGTTCGGCCTGCGGAACCGCCGGGGCATCTGGAACTTGATTCCGCTTCGCCTCCAGTGTAGTGGAGGTCTGGCCGCGCACGTCCTGGGGCGGGTAAGGGCGCGCATAACGCCCATAGGCAACATAAGCTACAACCGCCATGCCCGCTAAAAGGGCAATTGCCCCTGCTAGTTTCGCCCCACCGGTTCCCGTCGCCACACCGGCGGCCGTCGCGGCCCCTAAGGCGCCCGCTGCCGAGGCCTTCCACGCCACTGGCGTGGCCAGCACCGCCGCCATGATGCGCGCCGTACGACGCGGGTCGGTGCGGCGGGCGTCCGGCATCACCTCTTTGATCTCCGCGCCCAGCAGATCCGTGAGCCGCCGCCCGAGTTCTTCCCTTGCGCGCTGAACACGCTTAAAGGCGGCATCCGGCGTGATATCGAGCAGCGCCGAGATCTCGCGCGCCCTTTTCTTCATGAAATAATGAAGCACGAGCACTTCCCGCGATTCGACATCGAGCCCCTGAAGCTGTTCCCACAGCAGCCGGTGCAACTCCTCCCTGCCCGGATCGGGCACCGTGGCACGAACAGCCAGGTTTTTGTCGTCAAGGGTAGTTTCGCGCGCCTGTTTTCGCGCCACGTCCACGCATGCGTTGCGGGCCACATGCACCAGCCACGCCCCGATACGCTTGTGGTGCGCCATCCGATCCAGTTGCTGGTAGAAGCGGGTAAAGGTTTCCTGCGTCACGTCTTCCGCGTCGGCAACGTTCTGCAACCGCGCAAACGCCACACCATGGATGACACCGCCATACCGCTCGACCAGCACCCGAAACGCACCCGGGTGGCCTCCCAGCACCTTGCGCACAACCGCCCGATCCGAGTTGATGAACGCCAACATCGCTGCACCCTCCTCGGCATTAAAACGGTTATAGCGCAAAAACCGGACAATCTCTATCCCGCGCCCAGGTCCCTCCCAAGTCCAGCCGTAATACTACCCGGCAAAAAGCCGTTGTTTAACAAGGTTTTGCTCGCTACTTCAGATCAAGCCCCACCTCCGCCGTCTGCCCCGCGGAGACGGTGAACGCGGCACTGAGCGCTATTCGCCCCCCGAGCGCCGACTCCGCGTCCAACTCCACATCCACGGGCAACGCCGCCACCGCCAGCCAATAAGTCCCTTCCTCGACAGGATAAAAGAAAACCGGCCCATCGCCTCGCGTGTAGGTATCCGCCACGGGCGCCCCCAACTCCGCCAGCGCTTCCGCCGTCCATCCCGACAGCGAAGCTTCCGCCGGAAATACCATCACCCACGCCTTCTCCCCGTTCCGCAACCCCGTCACCGTGCACCGGATGCTGCCGGCCCGGGACTCGAAATCCACCCGCGTCGTCCCACCGGAAACCACGGTCGCCGGCAATTGTCGGTTCTCCGCCGAGACCCCGTAATCCCCCTCCGGAACATGCTCGAGCCGGTAAAAACCCTGCTCGTCCGTCGTCACCGTAGTAAAGCTGATCTCGTCCGGCGACTCCGCCGGCGTCACAGTCAGCCGCTCCCCCGGTTCCGGTTGCCCGTTCTTCGTGACGTACCCTTCAATCGTCCCCCCGCCCTGCGCCAATTCAAAATCCGCACGCGTGACTTCTCCCGCGAAAACCTGGATATGCTGTGTTCGCTCGGTACCGGCTGACAACCCTTCGGCAGGAGGCCAAAGCGTTACAATACCCTCTTCCGGCGCCAGTTCCGTCACCTTGTACCGGCCGTCCGTGCGCGTGACCGCCTCCCGCCCGTTCACCCGCAACCGCACACCCTCCGCCACTTTCCCATTGATCGAAACAACACCTTCAACGGTTCCAAACGAGCTCTTATCCACCACCAGCCGCGTCGTCGCCGTCTGCCCCGGCTGCACGCTCACCCGCGCCGTAGCAATTAGCTGTCCGTCGTCTGCGTAAGACGGATAAACCTCCAACGTGTATGTCCCCGGGCGCACCTGCGCGTACTCGAATCTTCCCCCCTTCCCCACATGCTTCTCCATACGCCGGCCCTTCAGGCTTTCGAACACTACGGGGTCTACAAGGGGAGAAGTTTGGCCCGTCGTATCCGGCAACGTAATGACATCACCGCCCGGCGACACGACAGGCGGCGCCGCCGTGGCCGAATCCGACACTACGACCACCAACGCATGCTCTACCGGCTGGCCCTCCCGCGTCACCACCTCCCCCTCCAACCGCCCCGACCGCATGACTCGCAGCGTCACGCCCGAACGCGCCTTCCCAACCTCGAACGGGCCCAGTGGGACTCCATACCCATCGTCCGACATCGCCTGGAGGTAAACGGCCGGTGTTTTTGGGTCATCCTGCAGTTGATTTTGGGGATCAACGGACCATCGCCCGCGCTCATCCGCCAGCACCACTACAGTCATTCGAAATTCGGACGCGGCCACCATGCACACCGCCGCCCACGGTACGGCCTCACCCAATTCATCCACGACCGTCCCCGCCAGCAACCGCCGCGCCGGCAGCCGAATATCATACCTCTTCTCCATCTCCCCCGGATTCAGCGTCAGCCGCCCAAAATACCGTTGCGCGCGCGTCAACCCGGTTCCGCAAGTCATCGTCAACACCATCTCGCCCGGCGCCAATCCTACAAGCTCGTACGACCCCCCTTCGCCCGATGCACATTCCCGGTGCCCGCCCCAAACCCGGCTGCCCGGCGCCACAGGCAAACCGGTCTCCTCGTCGATAATCGTCCCGCGCAACACCGCCCCCCGCGCCATCCGGATCTCCACCCCCGACAATGACTCCGAGCCCACCGTCACCCTCTGAGGGTCCGCCATTAGCAGCGGAAATGGGTCTCGCCGGTTGATCACGCGGATCTCGTACGTCCCCGGCGTGCACCCGCCGATCTCAAAGTAACCCTCGCCGTCCGTCTCACCGCGGAAGTACCCGCGCCCGTGGCTCTGGTTTAGTTGAAACGGATCGCTCCCGGCCACGGCGACCTCGGCAACCCCCTCGCCCGTATCCACGTCCACCACCCGCCCCGATACAAACAGCCCCGACTCCAGTTGAAGTTCGTAATCCGTTCTTCCCGGCGTCAGCCAATCCGAATCGTAATGGAGATACCCGTTGGCCGTTACCGACAGCCGGCAACGGCCCGCCGGTGCATGCTCGAAAACAAACCGCCCCACGCTGTCCGTCGGCACGTCATACAGGAACAACGTGGAACCTCTCGGTTGCGGCTCTTCCGCCTCGGCGTGAACAGAAGCCCCTTCTACAGGCTTGCCGTCCCGGCCTTTCACAACGCCCCCGAAAGCAACGACGGGGCGAAGCGTCAGATCCCCCGCCACCTCCCGCTCCATCACCGTTGGCCTGAAAAGAAACTGATCGTATTGCCCCGACTTCTCCCCATGTACCACAAACTGCAGGACGCTCCGGTCCATCCGCATCAAGGGAAATCCGGTAATCTCATACCACCCCGACGCATCCGTCCGCGTCGAATATCTCAGCGGTTCCACCACGTCATACCAGCGACTTCGCCAGCCCGAACCACGCGACCGTGTCACCTCCCCCTGGTTGTCCAACCAGACTTCCGCGTCCGCAGCCGGCGTCCCGTCTTCCATCGTCACCACCCCCCGCACTGTCCCGTACACCGGCGCATACGCCACCTCGCCCTCCGCCGTCTCCTGTACGGTGGGCGTCTCAGTCCGTGTTCGTCCGTGTTCGTCCGTGCCGGCCTGTGCCTTCGAGACTGAATTCGCCTCCCGCCCCACATCGTCCTTCGCCTGCTCCAGCTTAGGTTCACTGCGCGCTGCCAAATCCCGCGCCGCCAATGGCTGCGTGTACCGCTCATAAACCAGATAACTGAGAACCGCCGCCAACCCCAACACCGCAACCGCCGCCGCCAGTTTTGCCACCCCCGCACCCGTCGCTACCCCCGCCGCCGTCACCGCGCCCGCCGCGCCCGCCGCGGAAACTTTCCACGCCACCGGCGCCGCCACTATCAGCGCCATGATCCTGTCGCCACGCAGCGCATCCGCCTTGACCTCGTCGAGTTCCTCGCCGAGCAGGTCGGTCAGCCGCCTTCCGAGTTCGTCACGCGCGCGTTGTAGGCGTTTTGCGGCCGCGTCGGGCGTGATCTCGAGGAGCGCGGCGATTTCGCGCGCTTTTTTGCGCATAAAATAATAAAGAATGAGCACCTCACGCGATTCCGCATCGAGTCCGTCGAGTTGTTCGTACAGGATTCGGTGCAGTTCCTCGCGCGCCGGGTTCGGGATCGCTACCCGCTCCCCCTCTTGCCGCTCGGCCAGCGCCGCATCCCGTCCCCGCTTGCGCACGAGGTCCACGCTCACGTTCCGCGCCACGCGAACCAGCCACGGGCCGATGTATTTCCGGTGCGCCATCTGGTCGAGCTGCTGGTAAAACCTGACAAACGTCTCCTGCGCGATGTCCTCGGCGTCCGCCGTGTTTCGCAGCCGGGCGTACGCCACCCCATGCACCACGCCCCCGTACCGGTCCACCAGCACCCGGAACGCCCCCAGGTTGCCCCCCAGCACTTTCCGCATTACGGCCCGATCCGATTGCACGAAGGCCAGCATCATCCCGCCCTCCTCTGCAATATGTTCGTTTCACCGGCCGAAAATTGGACAAGATCCGTCCGTGCAGGCGAGACGCCCGCACCACAAGTCTCTCCGCAAGTCAGCAATGGTCAGGCATTCGTGCTGAGTTCCAACTCGTACAGCTTGCCGAAGGCTTTGGCGTGGCGCGCAAAATCGCCACAGAACAGGGCCGGATGCGGCCCGGCGTAGGTGTCGCAGACATTGTCCACGCGGTCAAGCTTGACGAGCACGCGGGTCGCGCAACCGCCGGCGGGCGGGCATGGGGGCGAAGAAACGACGCTGCCCGACCACGCGTTCAGGCGCGGTTTGTCGCCTTCGAACTTGAGCAGCGTCACCGGCTCGCCTTCCGGCCACTGGACATCGAGCGCCAGCGATTTCGGCAGTTGATGGAAGAACGGGCGGAGGTCGTATTTTGCGGGCCGTGTGCCCGGCCCGTGCAGTTGCGTCGTGCAAGTGCAGTGCGAGCCGAAATACAAGTTTTCTTCGGTATCGAACTCGGGGTTGTGCTGGAACCCGCCGCGGCCGAACAGGTTGGCGCCGAGCATGAGCGTGAGGGTGGCGTTGAGGTCGTTTTCGCACCCGCACGGCGTCATCGCGCCGTTGTTCATGGCAAAACTCAGGCACGGCTTCCGGTGCTTGAGAAACAGGCACTCGATGGTGATGGCGTCGGCGTCATGGCGCTCCATCAGTTCCAGCACGGCGTAGTGCGCCCGCACCGCGTCGTGGAACGCCTCCTCCTTAAGATCCATCACGTTCCGCGCGTCCGCACCCACTTTACGCGCCAACTTGCGCATCTCGTCCGTCAGTGCCGTCTCGTCGAACAGGTCATTGAAATGATTTGCGGGCACGGTGTGCACCGCGGTATCGAAAAACGGCGCCGTCTCGTCGGATTCCGCCGTGGCCTTGCCTGAAACCCTCATCAGCCGGCTCTGTTTCATTCGGGACTTTGCATGCACGGCGCGCAGGCCGCGCTCGAGCGCGTCGAAATTCTCCAGCGAGTGGATATACTGCACGCGCGGGGCGGTCCTGAACTTTTCCGGCGGCAATTGGTGGTTTGCGCCCAGCGGGTGGTACAGAATGATGGGGCCGGGGAAGGCATCCAGAATGGGCGCTATCTTTGCGCTGAACGAGTTCCAGAAGTTGAACAGGAGTAGCGCGTCGGGTTTTGAGGCGAGGGCTTCGTTGATGAACGTGTTGATGCCGGCGTCGGTGTAGATGGGTGCGTCGTCGATGGCCAGCTTGACCTCCAAACCATCAGCAACTTGCCTGAGTTCGGCCATGAACTTCTTCTGCTGTTGCTCGGGCTGGTACTGGTTGCCCGGCCACGTACACCAATTATGGATATGCCAGTCGTCTTCGCACTTCCCCTCGAGCACTACTTGCAGCGGCGGGTAAAAAAACGCGCCGCGCACTACCGCCGGTTTCTTCGGCCGTACGGCGCCGACCGTCGGCGCCGCTCCGCTCATCCCCGGCATCGCGCCCAGCGCCGGTATCAGAGCCGTCGATTTCAGAAAACTCCTTCGGCTAACGTCCATTACGTCTCCCCTCCCGTTAGTTTATACGTCCGATCCGTCCGATCCGTCCGATCACTTTATCTTCACTTCATACCGATAGCAGTCCGCCGTAAAGACATTCGATGGGACTGCGCCGAACTTCGTCAGATACATCTCCAACTCGTGTGTCTCCCGGTTTTCGAGCAGTGAGAAGTTCGACAACTGGACCTCCGGGCCTTCCCCGGGGTTGCGGTCGTCAATAATGGTAACGGTCTCGGGCTTGATTGCGGCGCGGTCTTCGTCGACTTCGCCGATTACGAGGGGGTGCCGCGGATGGTTGGCGTGCGGCGGTTCGAGGCAGATATTGCCCACCCAGTACAGCTTGCCCGACACGCTGTGGCGGATGAATTGGTGGATGCTCGAGGGCGAGTAGAACCTCGGGCCGCCGGCATACGTCCATTCCGCCACCGGCGACAGCGTCATGCCCGCGTCCGTGGAGATGCTGAACCATTTGCGGCCGGGCGTCTCCGGCGTGTCCGACCCGCGCCAGACCACCAGCACCCGGCCGTCTTTCAGTTCGGTCACGAACGGCTCCATCAGGCCGCGCGACGACACGCTCAGCGGCACCCACACCGGTTTGCCCGCGGTCCAATCGTAATCGTTGGCGGCCTGGTTCCACTTGCCCATCATGCAGAGCGCGCCGATGTCTTTGGCGTCCGCCCCCACCCAGGGATGATAGCTCTTGCCGTCGGCGTTTTCGTAAGGGACGTTGACGGACGTGAGGCAGTGGATCAGCGTGCCGTTGCTGTGGCGGATGATGTTGGTGCCGAAATAACCGCGGTTGTACTTCAGAAACTCGGGATCCAGCGTGTTGGCTGGATCAAATTGCGGCCCTTCTTCGTAACGCAACTGTTTCGGCGCGGCCCATGTCCGCCCGTAATCGCGCGAGAACCGGGAAAAACAATGGTTGATGTACGTGTTGTCCTTATAAGGTTGCCGCAGCCATATCGATACCACGACGCCCGCGTCGGGGTCGTACAAGCGCGGCCCCGGCCCCCAGTAGATCTTGTACTCGCCCTCGCGCAGCACCATGTCCGGCAGCGGCTCAAAGCTCGACCACGTCCGGCCGTTGTCGGGCGACCAGCGCACCCGCGGTTTTTCCGGCTCGTCGCTCACCCGCTCCAGCGAGTGCACCTCGGCCCGCTCCAGCCCCAGCCCCATATATAACACCTGCACGTTGTACGCCGCGCCGGGTTCCGGGTGCGCCTGATACAGCTCGCGGTCCACCGTGCAGATGCCGGGCGCGTCCTGCAGCAGAAGGCGTCCGCCGCACGCTTCGCCCCACGCCATTGCCGACGCAAAAACCACCGCGCAAGCAACCGCCATATAATTGCGGGCCATTTGTGAGAACCTCCTATGTGCCGGGGCGTATGCAGGCTATTCTAACACCGGTCTCAGCCTCCTTCCCACTCAAAACCGCGAAAAACGGGGACTGACTACGCCCTCCGGCAGTTTGGAGGCGCATTTTCGGCCCGTAGGCGGTTTGAAAAGCGTGTCTGTCCCCGCTTTTCGTAAAACCGCGCAGGGAGTCCGGTCGAGTTGCTCGAGCACGATCTTCTTGGACTGCTCCGCAACACAGCGTATACTTATCAATGCGGGTTAGATCGCGGTGAGGATTCGTTCATGCCTATGGAACAGACATTAAGCGTTCTGAACGATCTGGTGCGAGAAGGCGTCTTGTTGAATTATGCTATTGGGGGGGCCATAGCGGCGACTTTTTACATCGAGCCGGTGGCCACTTACGATCTGGACGTTTTTGTCTCTGTCCCCGTTCTCCCAAGTGGCCTGCTTTTGTTCTCTCCAATATACAGCGCCCTTAAGACCAGAGGTTTTGAAGCTGAAGACGAGTACGTTCATATTTCCGGCATAGCCGTTCAATTCCTGCCGGCCTACAATGCCCTGGTGGAAGAAGCGCTCGCTGAGGCGCGTGACATAGCGGTTGGCTGCGTCTCGACCAAGGTAATTCGGGCAGAACACCTGATGGCCATCATGCTTGAGACTGGCAGGAGAAAAGATCTTGCGCGTCTGGCTCAGATGCTCGAACAATCGGAATTCGATGCGGCTGTGTTCGAGGACTTAATCGATCGGCATGGGCTGAGGAGAAAGTGGGATGGTTTCCGACAGCAACCCGGATGACGGCGCAGAGACCATCCAGACCTGGATGGCTCGAGCGCTTGCCGCAAAACAGAAACGCAGGCGCGAACTCGCCCGGCTGCCATTCGAGGAAAAGATCAAGATCGTCGTACAAATGCAACGGATTACAACCGAGATCCGGACAAGCATGGGCCTGCCGGCACGCAAACCGTGGGACTTGCCGGATGAGTAGTTTAGTGATCACAATTGAAGCTACTTATAAGCAAATCAAGTTAACTCCAAAAATAAGCGAAAAACGGGGACTGACTCGCTTTTCGGCAGTTTGAAAAGCGTGTCTGTCCCCGCTTTTCGCGTCCTTATTGATTCATGCTGTTGGCGCCTTGGCTTGTTGGCAGGGTTGGCAAGTCGGCGGCGAACCGGTAATTCCACCGGCGGTTGGGCGCGCTGTCGCCGTTGACACCGAGTTCGGAGACGTCGCCGAACGGCTGGATGTTATCGGCCCAGTGGAAATCGAAACTGGGTTCGCCCTGCGTCTCACCCACCAACTCGCGGCGCACAGAAACTTCCATGCCGTTGCCGTTGACCCGATACCGGCCGCCGCCGACAGTTTCCCACGCGCCGTTGCGCCACAGTTTAACCGCCGTCGATTCTTCCGACGTCACCTCGCGGTTCACCACATAGTCGTAACCCAGCCAGCCAGTCGCCGCGTTCTGATCGCCATCGAGCAGCAACATCATCCAATTCTGGTCGGTACAAGGCGAGATAGGCTTCAGAGTTTGCACGAAGAAATACAGGTTGCCGTCATCAAACGCGGCCTTGGAAAGAACGATGTCGTTGCGCCCCGTATCGTTTTTGTAGACGATGCCGCCGTAGCCCGCGTGGTCGCGGTGCGTGACATCCCCGATCGTGTCGCGGAACTCCGGCGTCACCCCCGCCCAATCGTCGAACGAGCCGTCGACGGCAATCGCATGGGTCCCATTTGCAACAGGCAAAGGCCGGACGCCTTTGAATCGGCGAACCCAGCCGGCAAGCTGATAGTAGTAATTGTCGGTATGACCGCCGCGCATGGGCTCGCAATCGCGGCTGTACTCCTGCGTGTACTCGTCGACAAACAGCCCGCCGGGGTAGTAGCACTCGGACTCTTTGTACTTGCTCCACTCCTGGTATCTGCCGGCTACCCATTCGTTCCAGCCGGTGACGAAGATGAACTGCGGATTGACCTCGATGGCGCGCTCCCATTGCTCGTCAAAGTTCAGGCCGAGGTTGACGGCGCCGTCGCGCGTGTCTTTGGCGCCGCTATGCCAGCTTCGGCCCATGGCGCCGGCCTTGTGGCTCATGGGTGCGGGCCCGGGTGTGCCCGGCAGGGCGTTCTGCGCCACGCCGACGCTCATCTGCTCGGGCTCGCCGGCGCTGTTCTTGAACACGTGCTGCGGGTAGACCTCGAGCCAGCTCCATTGGTCCGGTCCGTCCGGCCCGTCCCAATAATCCGGCATGGGGCGGCGCCACGTGAAAAACTCGAGCATCTCCGGGTCTTTGGCGTAGTCGCGGTTGGCCAGCAGCAGCGGCTTGCCCTGCCAGACAAACCACAGGTCTTTCCACAGGCCCGGCTGGTACAGGTCGCGCCAAAGCTGATCGACAACGGCCATCGGATCGCCAAACGGCGCGATGAAAGCGATGGCCGGCGTGCGCGCGCCTTCTTCGCGCATCCGGGCGTATTCACGGCAGAGGGCTTCGTACTGGTCTTTCCAGGTGTGCGGCGGATTGGTGGTGTCGAAGAGGATAACGTCGATGCCGGCATCCGCCAGCATGCCGGCGTGTTTGCGGATCACAAACGGGTCCGTCATGACGTAATACCCGAGTTCCGGTTCGCCCCAATGGTAAGGCGCGCCGTTCTCCGGCCAGTCGATCACCGTGCCTGGCGGCGCGTCGCCGATGATCTTCGTGTTGTCGTTCGGTCCCGCCGGGCAAGGCCGATGCCACGTCCAATAAAAAATGCCAACCCACTTGTCAGACTTGACCGCCCCCGCTTCTTCATACCCCGGTACGACCCGCCCTGCACCGTCCGTAGCCACCCACGTGTCCGCCCGCACGTCCCTGTCCGCATAAGGCGTGCCCGCGAAATCACCCGCTGAAGCCGCCCACGCGCCAAACACACCCAACGCTACTAAGGCTCGCCCCATTGGTCCCATACGTCCCATAGGTCCTATACGTCCCATCGCCTCACGCCACCGAATAAACCAGCACCCCGCCCTGCTCCGTCTTCTTGACGGCGCCGGCGCCTGCCAGGTAGATGAGATGTGCGGCGGCTTCGCCCGTGGCAAACCATTTCTGCATCATCGGGAACTGCTCCCACGAGTCCGCGACAAAATCCCACTTCATTTGCGACGCCACCTCGTAGGCGGTGCCCGGCCGGCCCCGCACAATCGAAAGCACGTCGTCGAGCCGGGCGCGGTGGTGCTGCTTGATTTCGTCGACGCGCGCCGGCAGGTCGTTGAAGACTTTTCGGTGGCCGGGCAGCACGAGCCGGACATCGAGCCTGTTCACTTTATCCAGGCTGACGAGGAACGCGGCGAGCATGTCGGTGTCGTCGGCCCATGCGGAGATGTTGGGCGTAATATCGCCGAGCACGTGATCGCCCGATAGCAGGATCTTTGCTTTTGCATCGTAGAGACAGAGGTGGCCGGGGGTATGGCCGGGCGTGTGAACGCAGGTCAGATCGTAATTACCGGCGCGGAGTGTGTCGCCGTCGCCCACAATAGTGAATTCGGGATAGTCGGGCGGGCTGTATTTGAAGCCGGGATGTTGCCGCATCGCGTCCTGGAGTTGGGCTTTGGAGATGCCCGACCTCAACGCCTGTGCGGCCAAGAACGCCATGAAACCGCCCCTGGCCCTCGATCCGGCGATAAACCCGGCTTCTGATTCGTTGAAAAAGACGCGCGACGTGTCGGCGGCGAAGGCGGTCACAAGGCCGAGGTGGTCGGCGTGGAGGTGGGTGATGAAAAAATCCGTGCTGGCAAGATCGATATCGAGTTCATGCAAGCCCGCGCGGAGCGCGTCTTCGCATTCTGGCCGGCGCATGCCGGTGTCCACGATCAAATTTCGATCGCCTTTGATCAAGTAAGAATTGACGGACTTGAGTGGGTTGCCCGGCAGGGGCACTTCGATCCGGTACAGACCGGCAGCTACGCGTTCAACCACGGGCGGGACATCCTTTCCTCCGCTTTGGACCAAGCTTGCGGAGTAGAAGATAATCCCGCGGCAACTGCCCGTTCAAGCCTGCGAATTGCGCCCCCCACACCAAATAGTGGCGAGGGCGTCTCGCCCGCGTCTCCGCGCGGAAAGCGCGCAAGAAAAAAGACCGCGGGATTCTAAAACGTCAAGCGAATCCGCAGCCCCGCTAGCCTTGGCTCTGCTTCCGATCAGCAGCCGTCCGGCCGGCAATCAGCTCAGCCAATTTCGCCACGGCCAGTTCGTTGCGCAACATGTGCTCGCGCAGGCTGAGTTCCGACGCTTGAATGCGAATCTTAAGGAGGAGTACGGCAAACAGGATGTATGCACCTATATCCCAGCCGCCAGGCGCCCTATTGGTGGTCATCGAGCCGAGGTACATGTAGAACACAAACCCGGCCCCCGCATAGGTTGCGAACTGGTCGTCGCGTAGACGCCATGTGCCCCTTTTGAGACTCAGCAGCATCAACACAAGGAGGCAACACAGGAGTACAACGGCAAACGCAAAGCCTATGATTATGTACGTTGGGACTTTGGTGATGGGGTAGGGAAAACCTATGGCAATCCAGATGGGCACGCCAATCAACATCATCCCGAAAACTACACAACACAAGATCATAAAAGGCCGCTCCCACGCTTTGAGTGGCCGTTCTTTCATGTCCATGACTTCTCGGATGCTATCTGTCAAACCCTCAGGATATGTCTCCACCTCCAGAAGTTTATCTCTGAGTTTGCTATTGCTCATCGCATTGGGCCTCCTTCTCCAAGACTTCACGAAGCGCTTTCTTGGCGTAGTGGAGTCTTGACTTGACAGTTCCAGGGGCAACGCCCACTATGTCCGCTACTTCCTCCACGGAGAAACCCTCGAGGAAATGCAGTATCAGGCATTCGCTGTGGGATGGACTCAACTGGCTCAACCCCCAGTGGAGTTCCTCCGCATTAAGTGTCGATGAAACGTCATTGGCGTCCCAAGCGGAGACCTCGCCAGAAAACCCATCTTCCGGTAGGGACTCTAACAACCGTGTCTTGCGAAAGTGGCTTACTGCATGAGTTCGCGCCACTTTGAAGAGCCATGCCGGAAAGGCCGCCGGGTCGCGTACTGCGCGAAGCTTCCGAACGACATTAATCCATATGTCTTGAGTCACGTCTTTGGCCTCGTCCTCCGTGTTCAAGAGACGACGCACATAGTAGTAAAGTGGGCGTTCCCATAACTTGACGAGTTTCTCCAGCGCTCCAGGCTTGTTCTGCCGGTACTGCAAAAGCAAGAGCTCGCTTTCAATCAATTCGCTGCGTGACGCCATGGACAATCCTTCCGACAGCTTTCATCTTAAGGGACGCGGAGAAATGGTAAAAGGTTCAACGGCGCGTGGATTTCACATCGCCTGATACGTCCATTCGGTGTGCCCTCGAGAGTTAGAATCTTTGTTCGCGACATCTGCGCACGACACGTAGATGTTCGCTCGAGGTCGCGAACAAAGATTCTGAATGCGAATGCGGCTTCTCAGCCGCACGGCTTCTTAGCCGCCTTAGTACTTCTTCGCAACAATCCGATTCGCCTGCAACCATGTCAAGATCGTGCTCGGGTCGTACGTGGTTCGATCCTCCCATACGGTCTCCGTCTCCCAACTTGACCGCATTTCATCGTCTGCGAGGGAAAAGGGCCGGGGCTATGCCTGGTTAAAAGGCGTGGCAAAAAGCGAAGTACGTTGGACCGCCTGCATCTGTGCGCTGAAAGCGCGGAAGAAAGAAGGCGGGGCAACGGCCCGGTAAAAAGCATAATAGGTAAACACCCTGAAAGGATGGTAGATGAATCTGTTCTGTCACCGTAATTCCTTAGAGATACTACGGGCCGACGCGAACCTGGCGTTCTTGCCAGACCTCGGGGACGTACCGCTGGCGGGTTTCGTAGTGGCCGCGGACCGTTTCGCCGGTGCGGGCGTCGTAGGTGTCGGGCACCCACGCCTGGTACTCCTCGTAACGGCCTTCCTGCACGAGTACTCGCTCGGTGCGGTATTGGGGCACGGCATACGAAGGCGCGTAGCGCGGTGCAGGCGCAGGGTAAGCCGGCTGCGAGTATGCGTACGGGGCTGTCGCCGCGTTGGCAATGATGCCGACCACGCCGACAATCGCGTTGGCGATCGCCGCATCGCGCATGGCGTCCGCATAAGCCCTGTCTGAACGATCCCCGTAACGGCCGTAGCGGTCCCTGTCACCATACCCGTTGCGGTCGCCGTAACCTCTGCGGCCAAGATCAAACAGGTTGCCGAGGCCTTCGAGCCCGCGCGAACTGGAACGCGACGAGCCGTTGCGCCGGCCGCCGTCGAGGATATTTCCCAGTCCTTGAAGCCCATGCGAGCTGGATCGCCCGCCGCCGAACCCTCTGCTGACGGAACGGCCGGGCGCGCTCTGGCGAATCGACCGCATGCCCGTGCGCCCTCTTTGGGCGTATGCAGGCGGTGCAACCATCACGGCGCACATCAGAAAAGCCAGCGCAAATGAGAAAATCGAGAATGCCGTTTTCATCCCGTACCTCCTTGGTGCATACACTTCAAGCAGTGGACTGGGGGTCGGGGTCTCCTTCGCGCTGGTTCCGCATAACCGCTCTCTGTCATTGTAGACGATCAGGCGTCGATCCGTATTCATTTTTTCAGCGGTGCGCCGAAAAAACTCCTCACGGCTTAACTTGCGCCGCTGTAAATACTACAATGAGCATGCTTGAAAGTTACGCAACCCGGGAGAACTGCTGTGAAAAGAACTGCATTACGTCTGCTGCTCGTCTTATTAATGGCCGCTACGGCCGGAGCCGAGGGCGAAGCCGTCTATAGGCAGACGCAGAACGTCATTTACGGCGAGGCGGAAGGCGTTGGCCTGCTGATGGACGTGTTTGCGCCTGAGCACGAGGGCGGAGCGGGCGATGGGCTGGGAATAGTATGCGTGATCAGCGGCGCGTGGAAATCCGACCGCGGGATGGTCGAGGCGTACCAGAAAATCGGCATCATCGACATTCTCTGCGCGCACGGTTACACGGTGTTTGCCGTGCGGCCCGGCACGTACACGTCTTTTACGGCAGAGCAGATGCTCGAGCACATCAACCTCGGCATCCGGTACGTGAAAAGCCACGCCGCCGAATATGACATCAACGTGGGAAGGCTCGGGTTGACGGGCACCTCGGCGGGCGGGCATCTGGCGTGCCTGGCGGCTACGCACTGCGAGGCTGATACCGCGGTCCAGGCCGTGGCGGTGATTTGCCCCGCGACCGATTTCCTCGATTTCGGCGGCGAGAAGTACGGGCTGGGCCTGATGGAATGGCGGCTGGCGTTTCAGGGCGGCGCCGCGGGCAGATCCGAGCAGGAAAAAGAGGCGGCGGCGAAATCCATCAGCCCGATGTATCACGTAAAACCGGGCCTGCCTCCGTTCCTGCTGATCCATGGGGACGCCGACTCGCTCATCCCGACCGAGCAGTCCACCCGATTCGCCACCGCGCTCCAAGCGGCCGGCAACTCCGCTGACCTCATCATCAAACCAGGCGGCGATCATTCCTGGCCGACAATCAAGGAAGAGATTGAAAAGCTCGCGGCATGGTTCGATGCGAAGCTCGCGAATAAGTAGAGTTTAACCGCAAAGAACGCAAGGAACTACGCATTACTATGCGCCCAGGATCTCAGGCGCGGTACTACTCCTCCGCGTCGAGGATTTCGCGACGGTAGTTCTTGCGATGGAAGTACAGGTGCCACTTGTTGAATTTCGAGTCAGGTTTCACGGCAAGCGCGACTTTGGTGGCTTCCTCCACCGTGACCTTGTCCACCCCCTTCTTTTCGAACAAGGCGTAGAGGGCGGCCCGAATAGTCTGTTTCTTTTCCTTGGGCTTTTCCTCGCCCTTCGACTTCAGTGTCGCAGCGGCCTGACCGTCCTTCCTCTGGCGTCCAGTGGAAACGGCTTTCACGCGCTCTAACTCACCTCTGCGGTATTTGCGGATTTCTTCCACCTTTCGGCTGTATAGCCCTACTACTTCATCGCACGCCTTTTCAACCAAGGCGTTAAGTTCGACTTTTGAGGCAGGCATATCTTTAAGGTTCAGACGCTGCCATTCGCGGATTTTCTCAATTCGTTGCTGCCGGAGTTGAGGATCGGCGACTTTTTTCTCGAGAAAAAGCCCCCAAGGCATATCGCTTTTTTCCTTCGCGTTGCATGCTGAACAAGCAAGCACGCGATTCGAGACGTGATTGGCTCCTCCCGACGAAGCGGAAACAAGGTGATCGATATCCCCGTCCTTCTTCCGCTCCAAGAATTTCCCGCAGTAAGCACATTCCGAGTTGAAAAATATCCACATTGCGGCTATCTCTTTTCCGGTTGGACTGGGATCAACAATTTCGCTCAACGAGCGGCGAATAATATTCCTTACATATCCCGGCGTCATGCCTGGCATATCTGAATCCACTCCATTCTTTGCGTCTTGGCGGCTTTGCGAGATCATATTTCGTCTCGCAAAGCCGCCAAGAACCCACTGTGTGCTACTACTGCTTCTGGGGAGGCTTCAGGGCTTTGATCATTACCTCCGTGCTGATGCTTTCGATTTCGACTTCGGGGTTGTGCACCAGCTTCAGGATCTTGTACTGCACCTTCTGCGGGGGGCCGCCGTGGAGTTGCAAGGCGATTAGGCCGGTGCGCTCGCCGTCGAAATCCAGGCAGGCCGCGCCGAGCTTGCCGTTCACCACCAACCAGATGGCCGGGCCGACGGCGAGGATTTCATAGTGGTTCCAGTCGCCGGGCTTGACGGCGGCATCGGCCCGGTCGGTCCAATCGAGTTTGCCCCTGCCGTGCTCATGGTAAAGGCGCCCCCAGACGTCCTGGCCGAGGTCCGCCTGATAGCCGAGCGCCTGGCCGTAGTCGTCGACTTTTTTCGACCTGAACTGAATGCCGCCGTTGCCCGTAACCGGTTCGAGTTTGACATCGAGCGCCATGTAGAAGTTACCGACTTCGACGGACGGCCACAGGAAATTGTTTCGCTCGAGTTTCGCTTTGCTCTGGCCGACGATGGCGCCGTCTTCGAACCGCCAGTACTCGGTGTGGCCTTGCCAGCCGGTGAGGTCTTTGCCGTTGAGCAGGCCGGTCTCTTCGCGTGCGTCGCCGCCGAGGTTTCGTGCAACCGTCCGCGCAGCTTGAATGGCTTCACCCCGCACCGTTTCGTCGGAAAGCAGGCGCAGGGCTTGTTCGAACGCCTCGACGCTGTGGACTTCCGCCAGCCCGCCAACCACGGTTTTCTTTTCATCGGCACTGGCGGCACGCTGCATCAGCGCCGCAAGATGTTCGAGCCGCTGGGCGTTCGACAGCCCGCCCTGCCCAATCAACCGGACCGCACCGCGCAGCGCCAGGACTTTCAGCGTCTGATCCGCCGACGTGTTGGCAAGATCCATCACGAAAGGCAGGGCGTCGGCGTTCGGCCAATCGCACAGCGTGCGCAACGCCGTGTCTTTGACGGCGGCGTCGGGCGAGGAAGCCGCGGCTGTCACGATTTCCAGGGCTTTGGGAGCACCTGTCGATCCCAGCAGGCGGAGCACGGCCAGCCGCGCCTCGCCATTGGCCCGGTCGAGCGCCTGCACGAGCCTGTCCACCAACGGCGACGTCGCGGACGCCAAGGCCGGCCCGGTGGCGCGTTTCAGGCGGCCGGAGAGGGCTTGAAGGGTCTTTTCAGTTGCCTGCATTTCGCTCTGCGCGCCGTTCTTCAAGAGCCGGTCGATCAGCGCCGGGGCTTGTTCGGCGCCCGCGGAGTCCTGCAGGCCTTTGAGCGCGGCAACGCGCACGGCCTCATCCTGGTCATCGGCCGCTTTCATCAATATGTCGACGGGTTCGGCAAGGCCGCCTTCGCCGACGAGTTCGACCGCGAGGCGCCGCACCTCGGGCTGCTTGCTCTCGAGCATCGACCGCAGAACGGGGTCTCCTTCCTTGCCGGGGAAGTAGGCGATGCCGTTGCGTGCGGCCTTTGCGAGCCCCGCGTCTTCGTTCAGCACCAACTGCTGCATAACGTCCAGTGCGGGCGTGTACCTGATGCGCGTCAGGGCGTTCAGCGCGGCGACGCGCGTCTCGACGGCGCCTAGTTTCGCTTCAGCCAGCAATGCGGGTCCGGCGGCGGCGTTGGCGCGCTCGCCGAGCACCTGCATCAGGGCGATTTTCCGCCCCCCGGCCAGCGCGGGCAGCAGCCCCGCCAACGCGCCTGCGACGTCATCGCCGCCGGGCAGTTCGCGGGCGGCCCGGATCGCCGCGTTGAACGTGGCTTTGTCTTCGCGCGTCTCCGCGCGCGACTTCAGGGACGCCACGAGTTGCGGCAAGCATTCAGGAGCACCTGCTGTGGCGAGTGCCTTTGCCCGGAGCGCGGCAGCGCGCGCCTGCGCCGGCGTGTTCGGCGTCTCGAGCAGGAAGTTGTAGATACCCAAAGCTTGATCCGCCCGCCCGTCCGCATAAAGCAGCAGGGCGTGGCAGAAACCCAACAAATTGGCCGGCGGCAGCGCCGGATTGGCAATCGCGGCCTCGATCGGCCCAACGCCCTCGGGCGCGCCAATCACGCCGAGCGCGCGCGCAGCTTCCTGCGCGACGTCGGGGTCAGTGCTCTCCAGCAGCTTGATGAGTGCCGGCACGGCCTCGGCGTCTTTACGCACGGCGAGCGAGTTGAGAACACCCACCTGCAGCCGGCCGGTTGTCTTTCCGAGCGCGTCGCGCAACGCCGCGCCCGCTTCCGGGAACGGCATAGGCTCGAGCGCGTACCGGGCCATGTGAGACGTCTTTTCATCGGTGAGCAACGCGGCGAGCACAGGGACCGCTTCGGGGCCGCCGTGAACCGACAGCGCGATGCACGCCTGTGATTTCTGCTCGAGCGGCACGTCCGATTTCAGCACGGCCAGGGGATCGGCGTTTTGCGCCACCGCGGCAGTGGCAGTCAGGGCCAGAATCAAGATGACGGTGAGATTGCGCACCATTTCGCATGTTCCTTTCGCATTTGGTCTCATATTACCCAAGGCTCCCTCTGCGCGCGTGCCCGCATTCGGTTGGCTTCATCGTCGTTGACAAACATTTTGGTTTCGGGATCGAACTCGAGGTCTCGACCGAGCCACATGCAGATGTTGGCCGCGTGCACGGCCGTCATCGAGTTGTGCATGACGAGCGCGTTCGCCACGGCCTCTTCGCGCGACTTCACGCAATCCAGGAAGTTGCGCATATGGTCGAGCGATCGCCCCGTACGGGCGACGTATTCGCCCACCACTTGCTTGTACTCCGCCAGCAGTTCGGGCGACGACGCATCCGGCATCGAGTAGCCGTCGGCTGCGCCTACCCAGCCGCGCTCGCCGTCGAACCGCTCGCCGCACGACCCGTACCAGTACTTGTCGCCGCGCGACAGCACCATTTTCTGGCCGTTCGGGAACGTGCACACCATCCCGTCGCCGCTGTCGTTGTCGACGTATTGGTATTTGCATGGCGGCTTGCCGTTCACGTCGAGGCCCGCGTAGGCCTGCGCGAACGTGTGCGCGCCCCATTCGCCGATGCAGCTTGTGTGGAAATCATACACACCGCGCCAGTCGCCGCTGACGTACGCGCGGTTGAACGGCCGCCAGGGACACGGACCCAGCCAGATGTCCCAATCGACCACATCCTGTGGCGGGAGTTCCTCGGCCGGTTTCCAGTCGTTGCCCATCTTCGCCGAGTCCCACGGGGCAATGTGGGCGTAGACCGTGTGAACCTTGCCGAGGCGGCCGGTGCGCGCCATTTCGATCGCGAACACGTGGTTGGCTTCGCTGAGCCGCTGGGTGCCGGTCTGATAGACGCGCCCATATTTGCGCGCCGCATCGACGACGGCCTCGCCTTCGGCGATCGTCATGCAAGAGGGTTTCTCGGTATAGACGTCCTTGCCGGCCCGCATGGCTCTGACCGACGCCTGCGCGTGCCAATGGTCGCCCGTGGCGATCAGCACGGCATCGATATCGGGCCGCTCGACGAGAAACTCGCGGATGTCCCGGTACATGGCACAGTCTTTGTTGCCGTAATGGTTGTCGACCATGGCTTTAATTTTTTCGCGCTGCTGCTTCCAGATGTCGCAGATGGCAAGGACCTGCACGTCATCATTGCCAAGCAGCCACTGCATGTCGCCCGAGCCCCGGCCGTGAATGCCGATCCCCGCCGCCGTGATCCGTTCCGACGGCGGCGTTGCACCGCCTTTCCCCAAAACCGACGCCGGCACCACCATCGGCCCCGCAACCGCCGCCGCTGTCGCCGCCAAAAAACCCCGACGCGATATCCGCTTACTCATGTTAAGTCCTCCGGGTGAAAGTCCGCGGCACAGTATAATGCACGGGCTCGCCAAAGGGAATTCGAGTCTGGAGGCTGGAGTCCGGAGTCTGGAGGCTGTGCAGGCGAGACGCCCGCACCACCCGGCTTCGCTGCTGGCACAGCTACGCCGTGGCAAGCACTGGGCCGACTTCGGCGAAGTCGGCCTACTTTTCAACTTTG
>Ga0315285_10000368_pt1 | contig 46451 bp, 39 predicted proteins | sample YL17G09_36_MG_FD_203698 | JGI IMG/M metagenome (GOLD analysis project Ga0315285, IMG submission 203698) | Sediment microbial communities from Yellowstone Lake, YNP, Wyoming, USA - YL17G09_36 | ecosystem: Environmental > Aquatic > Freshwater > Lake > Sediment | place: USA: Wyoming | collected...
CTCCGGTACGATCGCGATCAGCGGCGCTCTTCGCAGCCCGTGGTCCTCCCGCGCCGCCTGGCAGGCCCGGGTGGCGTCCACCCCGAGCACGCGGAAATCCACCACCACCGCCGCGGGCCGCGGCCCTCGCCACAGCGGCCGCTCGCAGGGCCAGGCGATCAGCTCGGGCGAGTAGCTCAACCTCCGCAGGTCAGACACCAGGCTGGTGGTGGGCTCGCGGTTCAGCCCGATCGCCACGACCGCGGGCCCCACAGACACACTACAGCGCATTTCATAACCCCAGACCTGCCCCCAGCACCCGCCTGCGGCGGGCATGAAATGCGCCCGCGCACACCCGCCGCTGCCGGCCGGCTGTTTCATAGGCCCGCCCGCCCCCGGCGGGCCTATGAAACAGCTCTTAGGCCTTCCCGGCCGAGCCGAACACAGCCATGCGGTCCATCACCGCCCGCCGCATCGCCTCGCGGGTCGGGGCCAGGATCTTGCGCACATCGTACTTCCTCACCCCTCCCGCCGCGTCGGTCTCGGCGAACGCCTTCTCTACCTCGTGCACCTGCGCTATCACCGCGTCGTAGAAGGCCACCCGGATCTGGGTGTCAATGTTGATCTTGGCGACGCCCAGTGAGACCGCCCTGCGCACGTCTTCGTCGGGCACTCCGGTGCCACCGTGCATCACGAGCGGGAGAGCGAGTCGGGCCGCGATCTCCTGGAGGCGGTCGTGGGCGATGCGCGGCCGGCCCTTGAAGAGGCCGTGAGTCGTGCCGATGGCGACGGCCAGCATGTCCACGCCGGTATCGCCGATGAACCGCACCGCCTCCTCGGCCGTGGTCAGGTGCTCGGCCGCGTCGGCCTCGCTGCTGATCTGGCCCAGCCGGCCGATCTCGGCCTCAACCGTGACCCCCATGGCGTGGGCGGCGGCCGCCACGCGGCGGGTCACGTCCACATTCTCCTCGCAGCACCGCGGCGACTTGCCGTCCTCCTGGAGGGAGCCGTCTATCATCAGCGAGGTCACGCCCAGCCGCAGGAAGCGCATGCAGACCTCGAAGCTGCGGCCGTGATCCAGGTGGATGGCAAAGGGAACAGTCGCCTTCTTACCCAGCGCGACGATCAGTGCGAAGAGCTCCTCCGGCTCGGCGTAGCTGAGGGTGGTCTGGGTGATCTGGATGATGAAGGGCGACCGCGTCTCCTCCGCCGCGCCGAAGATCGCCTGCGCGCTCTCCATGTTCACGGCGTTGAACGCGCCGACCGCGTAACCCTGTGCGCGCGCCGGCACAACCAGGTCCTTCGAAGTCACTAACACTGCCGGCTCCTCCTTGCGTTTCTTTGGTAGGGCAGGTTGGAAACCTGCCCTACCGCGGGGCGCCCTCAGGTTGCCAACACGGCCGCCAGGTCGTAGAGGCTCTGGTCGAAGCTCTTCTTCTTCTCGTAGGCATCAACCAGCGGGGTGAGCGCGATCCGGCCATTCACCCGGCCCACCATCTTGCCGGACTCGCCCGCCAGCAGTGCGGTTACGGCCGCCGCGCCCAGTTGGCTGGCCAGCACCCGATCGAAGGCGGTCGGTCTGCCGCCGCGCTGGACGTGGCCGAGAATCGTGACACGGCTCTCTACCGGTCCCAATGCTCGCACCTTGCGAGCGATCTCGAGGGCTCCGCCCTGCTCGTCGCCCTCCGCCACCACGATGATGCTGCTGGTCTTCCCGCGCGCCACTCCCGCCGCGATCGTGTCGTAGATCTCCTGGCAGGACACGTCCACCTCGGGGATCAGGATCATTTCGGCCCCGCCGGCAGCCCCAGCGGCAAGTGCGATGAAGCCCGCGCGCCGCCCCATCACCTCGATGAAGAACAGGCGGTTGTGGCTGGTGGCCGTGTCGCGGATGCGATCAATCGCGTCCAGAGCGGTGTTCACCGCGGTGTCATGCCCGATGGTATGATCTGTCCCGTAGAGGTCGTTATCTATGGTCGAGGGAACCAGGATCACAGGTATCTGGTGCTCGCGCCAGAGCGCGTGGGCGCCGCGGCAGGTCCCGTCGCCCCCGATGGCGGCGATGCATTCGATGCCGGCGCGCCTCGCCTGCTCGGCCGCCATCGCCCGGCCCTCGGGATGGAAGAACTCCTCGCACCGCGCGGTCTTGAGAACCGTCCCGCCAAGCTGGATGATATTCGACACCGAGGTGGCGGCCATTTCCTGGAACTCGCCCGCCAGCATCCCGGCATAGCCGCGCCGGATCCCTACCACCCCACAGCCCGCATGCAGCGCGGTCCGCACCACCGCGCGGATGGCCGCGTTCATGCCGGGCGCATCACCACCACTTGTCAGTACCCCAATGGTCTGCATCGCGTCCTCAGTACCTGGTCAGCAGGTAGACCGCCAACCCAAAGGGCCCCAGGCAGAGCACGAATGGACCCCAGAACAGGCCGGCCTCCTTGCGGGTTTCCGCGTCGTTATAGCACCATCCTGCCGCAACCAGGCTCACCACGAACCAGAGATAGCCAAGCGTGCCGCCCCGCAGCACAGACGTCAGCGCCAGGGCCAGGCCGGCCAGCCCCAGCACCGTCAGAAACAGGTAGAACCGGCTCGACTGATACCATACCAGCCCGGCGGAGGTCAGCAGGCTGACCGGGCTCCAAGGGGCAGCAGGCAATGGCTCCAGCACCTCGCTGACCACTGTCTCCTCAATCTCCGCGCGTTCCTCTCGCGCGCGCCGGACTGAGCCCGGGGGCGCCCCACCTCCGGCCGCCGCTTCGGTGGCGCGCTGGGCCGCATCCACCGCCCCCACGAGGTCACCCTTGGCCCGCAGGATCTCGGACAGCATGGCCAGCACAGGCACACTCGCCGGAGATCGCGTGAGCGCCTCCCGCAGCAGCCGCTCTGCCTCCTCCAAATCGCCCCGGCGCTGCGCCAGGAAGGCGCGACGCGTGGTCAGCTGGACGTCAGGCTCGGGCTCCTGGACTGTGGCGGCCGGCTCTGGCGCGCCGGCGGCGGCCTGCAGTTCCGTTCCGCACGCCCAGCAGAAGCGATCGCCTTCCTGGACGAAAGCGCCGCAGGACCTGCACCTGGATATCCTGCTCATCACCGACTCTCAGGCATTTGCCCCTGACCGCGCGCACATTGCCCGATGGGGAATGCGCCAGTATGGTTTCCCCCCGCGGCCTCGTTTCCTGCCATGCAGCCCTACGATAGAGGACCGCGTGCCTTGACTGTGGAACCCGGGGGCGTCGCATAGGAGGCAAGCTGATGTCCACCCGTCCCGTAGTGCTGGTGCTGCCGCATGGTGAGCTGTTCAGCGATCTTTTCACCGATCGGGTGCGCGAGGAGCTGGAGAGCTTCGCCGAGGCCCGCTACAACGAACTGGGCCGCAATCTGAAAGAGGAGGACCTGCGAGAGAGGGTCGCCGATGTCACCGGCTGCATCACTGGCTGGGGGTCTCCGCGGTTCACCCCCGAGGTGGTGGCCGCCGCGCCGAAGCTCAAGATCATCGCCCACGCGGCGGGAACGGTGAAGCCGTTCGTGAGCGATGCCGTCTTCGGGCGCGGCATCGTCGTTACCAGCGCGGCGCCGGTCATCGCCCGCTATGTGGGCGAGATGGCGCTGGCAACGACGCTCGCGTGCCTGCGGAACCTCCCCCGGCAGAACCGGGTGCTCAAAGAGGAGCGAGGCTGGCACGATCCGGCCCTCGGGTCGCCGCGCACGCTGCTCGAACAGCGCGTCGGCCTGGTCGGCTTCGGCGCGACGGGCCGCGAGTTCGCCCGCCTGCTCAAGCCCTTCAGTGTCGAGCTCCTCATTTCCGACCCGCACGCGGAGGCCCGGGTGATCGCAGAGTGGGGCGCCAAGGCCGCCTCCCTGGAGGAGATCCTGACTACCTGCCGCGTCATCTCGCTGCACGCCGCCAGCATCCCCTCCACTCGGCACCTCCTGAACGCGGAGCGTCTTCGCATGATCCCCGAGGGCAGCGTCCTTATCAACACCGCGCGCGGCGCCCTGATAGACACCGCCGCCCTGGTGGCCGAGCTGAAGACCGGACGCTTCAGCGCGGCCCTGGATGTCTTCGATCCCGACGAGCCCCTCCCGGCCGACCATCCCTTGCGCGACCTGCCCAACGTCATCCTCACCCCACACATCGCGGGGCCCGTGCGGGAGCGATACTGGGAGATGGGGCTGGGCGCGGTGCGCGACATCCGCATGGTCTGCGCGGGTGAGAGGCCGCCGGGCGCAATCACGGCCGACCAGCTCGCGCGCATGGCGTGACCCACCTGGGCAACCCGCACCATGCAGGGGGGCGATCCTCGCCCGCCTCTCCTCCGTTGGGCAGTCCGCCAGTTGGCGGATTGCTCCTGCCCCGATCGGCGCGGACATGGGTGCCGGCCGTTTCTCCTAAGGCTGCGCCGTTGCTGCGCAGCCGACGCTGGTCTGTTAGACGGGGATGTCCAGGCATCCTGGCCGTGCTCTGCCTGCTGTTGAGCCTGCTCGCCTCCGGCGCGAGTGGCGCGGTGCTCGACTCGCGGACCATCCACTCCGCGACCCTGGCGAACGGCCTCCGCCTCGTGGTGAGCGAAGATGAAGCCGCGCCGGTGGTGTCGGTCGAGGTCATCGTCCGGGCCGGCTCAGCGGATGACCCGCCCGGCCTGGCTGGCCTGGCGCATCTCCTGGAGCATCTCTGCTGGATGGGCGCCGAAGGGGCAGACCCGCGTGCGGCGATCGAGGAGGTCGGCGGGGCGACCAACGCGGGAACTCTGCGCGACTTCACTCGGTTCTACGCGACGGTCCAGCCGGCCGACCTCGGCCGCGCCTTGCAGGCGCTGGCCGCCATGGTCCGCCACGAGGATTTCCCCGACGCCTCGGTGTCGCGCGAGCGGACCATGATCCTTCAGGAAGCAGCGACCCGCAGGGATGAACCCCGCGCCGTGCTGAACGACCTCGCCTTCCAGGCTATCTACGGCGACTCGCACCCCTACGGGCATCACATTGAAGGCAGCGAGGAATCCCTCGCCGCCATCACTGCTGCCAACCTGAGTTCGTTCCACCGCACCTGGTACGTCCCCAACAACATGGCCGTAGTCGCAGCGGGCAAGGTGAAGTTCGAGGCCGTGCTCAAGGAGGCCGAGGCCGCCTTCGGAGGCCTGTCTCCGGCCGCCCTGCCACCGCGGACGAGGCCCGTGGTGGCGAGGCCGGGCCCGGGCGGGGAGCGCGCGGAGGACACCTCGTTCCGGGAAGTCTACCTGGTCGCGGCCTTCGTCGCGCCGGCGGTCTCGGAGCCGGCGGCGGTGGCCGCCAGCGACGTGATGGCGACCCTCCTCGGGCAGTCTCAGGTCGGCCGCCTACGGCGCGATCTACAGGAGCGCGATGGCCTGGTGAAGGCCGCCGGCGTGGACTTCCTCACCCAGCGCGAGCAGGGCCTCTTTGGGATATGGGCGATCTGTGACCCCGACAAGATAGAAGGTGTCAGGCAGGCGATCGAGGCGGAGCTGGCCCGCCTGGCCTCCAGCCCTGTGCCGCCCGACGAGCTGGTAGTCGCCAAGCGACTGCTGGCCGCGGAGTACGCCTTCGCCAACGAGACGGCCGGCGATCGGGCCACCACGCTTGGCTTCTATGAGGCGGTTGACAGTTACCGGTTCGCCTCGCAGTACCTGTCGCTCGTCTGGTCGGTCACGCCCGGCGACATCCGAGACGTCGCGGCCTGGTACGCGGGTGCGCCGATGTGGGTCGTCATGCAGCCATCAGGAGTCGCGCAGTGAGGTGGCTCCTGACGCTCGCGCTGCTGGGGGTGGCGGGCATGGGTACGCCCGCTCTACGGGGGTGGGCGGAAGAGCCGGCGCGCGTCACCTTGCCGAATGGCTTCCGGCTGATCACGCGCGCCGATCCCGGCACGGACATTGCCGCAATCGACCTCCTCCTCGACCTCTCGGTCCTCGACGAGCCCCCGGCGAAGTCCGGGATCCGGTATCTGGTGCAGAGACTCCTGATGCGGGGCACGGTCCATGAGACCGGCGGGAAGATGGCGCAGCGACTGGCCTCCGTCGGTGGCGCGGCCGACATCTCCGTGGGCCTGGACTACGTGGAAATATACGCCCTCGTCCCGGCCGACGGCTTCGAGCTCGCCCTGAACCTGATGGCCGACGCGGTTCGCAACCCGACCTTCTCGGCCGATGAGGTCGCAAAGCAGAAGGACCAGGCCAAAGAGGCAGCGCGATCCGCCCTGGAGGATCCATTCCAGGCCACCTACCTGGCCTTGCGCGAAGAGCTGTACCAGACCCATCCCTACGCCCGGTCGGTCTTCGGCGAGGAGAGCTCGCTCGAGGCGATCACGCGGGAGGACATCCGTTCATTTCACGAGGCCTACTACCGGCCAAGCCGCGCGGTCGTGGCGGTATGCGGAGGAGTGGCGCCGACTCGCGCCCTGCGGGCGATCCGCGCCGCCTTCGGTGACTGGGCCGATCGTCCGGCACCCCCGCGGCCGGAGATTCCGGTTCCACCGTTGGCTTCGTCTTCTGCGGTCGCGCGTGAGCTGCCCACCGAGCGCGCCCACCTGATCTTCGGGTTCCCCGCGCCGGCCGCCGGGGAGGCCGGGTACTACGAGATGCAGGTGCTCCAGAGCCTGATCAGTGGGGGGGCCACCTCCCGTCTGCCGCGAGCGCTGAGAGAAGACCTGGGACTGGCCTACGAGGTCTCCTCCTTCTATCCCACGCTCGCCGGACCCAGTCATGTGGGCATCTATGTGGTGACAGAGCCGTTCGCGATGGAGGGGGCGAAGGCCGCGGTGCTGGAAGCGCTCAACAAGCTCGCGCAGCAGCCGATCGCGCCCCCGGCTGCGGCGTCGGCAACCGCAGCCGACGCCGGAGATGGGCTCGCGAAGGCCAAGCGCTACCTGTTGGGAAGCTATGCCCTCGCCCACCAGCGCATGAAGGATCAGGCCTATGCCCTGGCCTGGTATGAGATCCTCGGGCCGACCGCGGGTCCCGATGGCGGGGGAGGTGTGGGAGCCCCGTCCTCGGGGCGACCCGAACAGGCCAACCCAGCGGTCCGCCCAGGCGGACTGTCCGATGCACGCTATGCCGCCGGCGTGGAGGCGGTAACGCCCGCCGGGGTGCAGGCGGCTGCGGCCTCCTTGCTCCGCAGCTTCGTCCTGTCCGTCGCCATGCCCGCGGACCTGTAGGCCAGGAGCCCGCACGGGCAAACCGCAGTCGGTTTGCCCGGCAGTCAGCGGGCGACCCCCGCCATGAGGTGCTCGTGCTACGTAGCCCGGCGACGGCTGCGAAGCAACGTCGCAGCCTCACAGCTACCTCGCAGAGTAGCAGGGGAGACGCGCGCCTTGGCCGCCCCTCTAACGGGTCTCGCCCAAGGAAGTAAGGGCGAAACCCGTCAGAACACCAGTGAATGCCTGAGGAAAGACGTTCGCACGATGTTACCTCGCTGCAGGAACGTCAGTAGACCGCCTTGGGAAGCCCTGTAGGGCAGGAGCGTGTCTCCTGCCCCGCGCGAAGAAGAACTGCGACCACCACCCGCGCATTCCGCGAAAGGAATGCGCGCCTCCGGCGACGAAGAAGGTCCTGGGGGCAGCGCCGTTCGACAGGAGCTTGCCGCTCGTGCTACGTAGCGAAGCTACTTCGCAGAGTGGCATTGGGCAGTCCGCCAGCTGGCGGATTGCTCCTGCCCCCGCAGCCCCGCAAGGGAGGTTGACCGTGAACCAACCGCCGAACCCGCCAAAGGCCGGTGCGCAGGCCGGGAGCCCGCACGAGCGAGGCGCAACGGGCGCGTTCCCCGCTGGGGAACGCGCGGGTCTGGCTTCGCGAGGCGTTGGGCGGGCAACTCGGGGACCCGCGTCGCCCCTCCCCGGGCCTCTCGCGGCCTCGGCCAATCCGCCGGCTGGCGGACTCGGCGACCCCATCCGCCAGTTCACCTCTCGCCGGCTGACCCGCAAAGAGAACCTGGTGAAGCGCCAGATTGACACCTACCATGTCAGCGAGGTAGACGACTCGGCGGTGATCTACCTGGACCGGAAAGCGCTTCCCGTTCACCAGAGCGTTGATCTTCCCGACGCGGTGTGCGAAGGCCTATGCTTCAAGCAGCGGCTCGTCCAGATCCGGAATGGCGACCTGCTCCTGCTCGCCCGGTGGAAGCCGGACCGTTACATGCGCCGCTCCGCCCCCGAGGGCTCGCAGCGGTGGTTCGTCGAGAAGCAGCTCTTCCCTCCGGACGCAGGGCGCTTCTTCTCGCGCATGGAGAAGCAGGCGGTGGAGCCGACCGACGAGCCTCCGCCCCTGGAAGAGGCCGAGTAGCCGGCCGTTCTCCGCGTCCTCGGGGTCCTTGATGGGCAGCCCCCGCTGTTGTATGATAGCAGTGGGTTCTGTATTCCCCCCGAGGCTGCCCGCCACGGCGGACCGCAGCCGGAAGACTAACCCGCCGGCCGTGTGGAGGGCGGATGCGGATTGACCTGGCCAATGTCGCGGGGACGCCGGGCGCGCGGGGCGTATACCCGGTCTCTGAGGTACTGGCTCCGACTGAGGCCTACGCCTGCGTCGGTCCGGTCTCCGGCGAGCTGGTGGTGGAGAACATCGGCTCCCTCTTGCTGGTAAGGGGCGCGCTGCACGCCCTGATCAGGTTGCCCTGCGTCCGGTGCCTGACCGAGGCCGAGCTGCCGATCGAGATGGAGGTGGAAGAGGAGTTCGCCTCCGAGGGCACCGCCCCGGACGTTGAGACAGTGGACCGGGACGAGCCCGCCGCCTCGGCGATCTTCGACTACGTATTGGATGTGACTGAGCTTGTCCGGCAGCAGATTGCCTTGCACCTGCCGATGGCGTTCATCTGCAGACCCGATTGTCGCGGCATCTGCCCGAGCTGTGGCAAGAACCTGAACGAAGGACCATGTGGTTGTCGGGCCGAACCCGACGATGCTCGCTGGGCCAAGCTCGGCGATCTCTTGCAGGGGAAGTCCCGCGCATTCCCGTGAGGAATGCGCGCGTAGTAGCGCAGTTCGCCAACCGGCGGATCCCCCGCGCGGGCTGCGCAGCAACCGCGCACCAGGAGTAGTGGGAGGCGAAAGCAGTGGCCTTACCGAAGAGACGACACTCGATCAGTCGCCAGGGGAAGCGGCGGGCCCATTGGCGGGCAGAGGCGACCAACCTGGTCCCGTGCCCCGACTGCCGGGCCTTGAGGTTGCCGCACCGGGCCTGCCCGGCCTGCGGCAACTATGGCGGCGAGAACGTGCTGACCATCAAGCCGCACGTCCATCGTGGGCGACGGTAGGGCAGGTTTGGGGCCTGCCCCACCGGCTGACGGGGCTGAGCACGGAGGAAGCGGGGTTGGCCGCGTGAACCCGGTCGCGCTGGATGCTATGGGCGGTGATCACGCGCCCGGCGCGACTGTGCTGGGCGCAGCGCAGGCCGCGCGGAACCTGGGCATCCCCGTACTGCTGGTGGGGGATGAGGCGCGGCTGAAGGCTGAGCTGGACCGCGCCATCCGGCCAGGCCCGTCCACCTCAGCCCGACTGGAGATCGTGCACGCGGGCGATACCATCGGCATGGAGGAGTCCCCCAGCAGCGCGCTCCTGCGCAAGCGTGACGCCTCCGTGGTAGTAGCGATGAACCTGGTGAAGGAAGGGCGCGCCTGTGGGGTGGTGTCGGCCGGCAACTCCGGAGCGGTAATGGGAGCGGCCGTGCTCCGTCTGGGCCTGCTCCCGGACGTTAACCGGCCGGCGATCGCCATGCTGCTGCCCAGTCGGAAAGGCAGCGTCGTGGTGCTCGACGGTGGAGCAACGGTGGACCCGCCGCCTGAGCACCTGCGCGATTTCGCCCTCATGGGTTCCATCTACGCGCATTGCCTGCTGCACCTCGCGCAGCCCCGGGTCGGCCTGCTCAGCATCGGGGAGGAAGCATCCAAAGGCAGCGCTCTGACTAAGAAGACCTATGCTCTGCTGGAGCAGTCTCCCATCAACTTCGTCGGAAATGTCGAGGGCAAGGGGGTCGCCGAGGGCGAGGTGGATGTGGCGGTCTGCGATGGCTTTGTCGGCAATGTCCTCCTGAAGTCGGTGGAGGGCTACGCACAGCTCTTCTTTGAGATGATGAAGACGCTGATCTCTGGCCGCTTGCGGTTCCGGCTGGGAGCCTGGCTGCTGAAGCCGGCGCTGCGTACGCTTGGGCGGCAGTTTGACTATGCGTCCTACGGCGGCGCGCTACTGGTCGGCGTGAACGGCAACTGCGTGATCGCTCACGGTCGCTCGTCACCGACCGCCATCGAGAACGCCATCCGCGTGGCGAGTGAGCTGGCAGAGCAGCGTGTGGTCGAGCACCTCACGACCCTCTTCCATGAGATCACCTCCACTCCGCTGGCGACTGCCGCCAGACACTCAGGCCGATAGAGCGAGTACCAGGGTTGAAACCCACACCGGCCTCCGTTGGAATCATAGCTACCGGCTCTTACGTGCCTCCTCGCGTCCTGACCAACTTCGACCTCGAGAAGATGGTGGATACCTCGGACGAGTGGATTCGCACGCGGACCGGCATCGAGCAGAGGCGGATCGCAGACGCGGATACGGCCACCTCCGATCTGGCCCTAAGAAGCGCCAGGAACGCGCTCGACGCGGCGGGTCTGCAGCCCAGCGACATCGGCCTGCTGATCGTTGCCACGGTCACCCCGGACATGTTCTTCCCCTCCACGGCGGCCCTCCTTCAGCAGGCCTTGGGCGCGCTCAACGCCCCCGCGTTCGATCTGCTGGTGGGGTGCACGGGGTTCATCTATGGCCTGGCTATCGCGCGTGACCTGGTTGCCTGTGGGTCCTACCAGAGGGTTCTGCTGACCGCCGCCGAGACGCTCTCCAAGATCACGGATTGGCAGGATCGCAGCACCTGTGTCCTCTTCGGCGATGCCGCGGGGTCGGCGATGGTGGCGCGCGTCCCGGAGGGCCACGGGATCTTGAGCTACTCGCTGGGGAACGACGGAACGAACGCGGAGGCCTTGCGAATCCCGGCGGGGGGCTCTCGGCTTCCGGCCAGCGCCGAGACGGTGGCGAACCGCCAGCACTACCTTCAGATGGTAGGGAGCGAGGTCTTCAAGTTCGCAGTGCGCGCTATGGTGGACTCTTGCGAGGAGGCGGTCAGCCGCGCCGGCCTCACCATGGATCACATCGAAGTGGTGATTCCTCATCAGGCGAATCTGCGGATCATGGATGCCGCGGCCAAGCGGCTGAACCTCCCCCTGGAACGGTTCGTCCGGAACGTGGACCGCTACGGCAACACCTCCGCGGCCTCCATCCCGCTCGCGCTGGACGAGGAGGTGCGCGCCGGCCGCATCCAGGCCGGCGACCACGTGCTGCTCTCCAGCTTCGGGGCGGGTCTGAGCTGGGCCTCCATGGTGATGCGATGGTGAGCCAGCCCAGGCCCGGACTCGCGTTCGTGTTCCCGGGCCAGGCCTCTCAACGCCTGGGCATGGCGGCTGAGCTGATCGCTCGTGAGCCAACCGGCCGCTCTCTCTTCCAGCAAGCTGGGACTCTACTGGGGCTGAACCTGGCCGAGATTTGCACCATCGGGGGCGAGGAACTCCTGACTCGCACCGATGTGGCGCAGCCCGCGCTCCTCACCACCTGTGTAGCCTGGTGCGCGGTCCTGCGAGAGCGTGGGACTGCCCCCCAGGTGGTGGCCGGACATAGCCTGGGGGAGTTCTCGGCCTGGGTGGCGGCCGGTGCGCTGGAGTTCGAGGACGCCCTGCGCCTGGTGCGGAGGCGGGGTGAGCTGATGGCCGACGCGGGCGCGCGGCGCCCGGGAGGGATGGCGGCGGTGATCGGCCTGGGGGACGAGCAGGTGGAGCGGATCTGCCAGCGGGCCGCGGCTGCCGACATCTGCGTGGTGGCGAACTACAACTCCCCGGGACAGGTGGTCGTATCGGGTGAACCGCCCGCACTCCAACGCGTAACGGAGGCCGTGAAGGCCGCCCACGGCCGGGTCATCCCACTCCGCGTCTCGGGCGCTTTCCATTCCCCTCTGATGGAGGACGCGGCCCACGCCTTCGCTGAACTCGTTTCCGCGGTACCCATGAGCCCTCCCCGGATTCCCGTTGTGGTCAACGTCACGGCCGAGCCGGTCACCGAAGTTGAGCCGGCTCGCCACGCCATGGCCAGTCAGATGACTAGCCCGGTGCTGTGGACGGCCTCCACGCGCAGGATGATTGCGGATGGGATTCGCCTGTTTGCCGAGGTGGGACCGGGCCAGGTCCTCACGGGGCTGATCGAGAGGATCTCGTCCGACGTCCGCGCGCTTCCCGTAGGCACATTGGCGGAGATGGAGGCGTTTCTGCAGGAGTGGAACCCGTGACCGAACCTGGCGACAATCGCGAACCCGGCCGTACGCCGGTTGCCCTCGTGACAGGGGCAAGGCGCGGGATCGGCCGCACGATCGCCCTGCGCCTGGCGCGCGATGCCGATCTCGCGCTCAACGACATCGCCGAAGGCCGGCAGGAGCTCGACGAAGTGGCGACCGAGATCCGCGCGCGGGGCCGAAGGGCCCTGGTGGTGACGGCCGACGTGCGCGAGAGCAGCCAGGTGGAGGAGATGGTCAGGCAAGTGGTCGCTGACCTGGGCCGGCTGGACATACTCGTGAACAACGCTGGCATCACGCGAGACGGACTGCTGGTCCGCATGACCGACGAGCAGTGGAGGACGGTGCTGGACATCAACCTCACGGGCGCCTTCCTGTGCACCCGCGCGGCCGCCAGGGTGATGCTCCGGCAGCGCGCGGGCTGCATCATCAATATGGCCTCGGTGGTCGGAGTGGTGGGCAACGCCGGGCAGGCGAACTACTCAGCCTCCAAGGCCGGCCTCATCGGGCTGACCAAGTCCGCTGCCCGCGAGCTTGCGCTCCGGGGGATCACGGTGAATGCCATCGCCCCCGGCTTCATCATCTCGCCTATGACCGACGCGCTCGACGCGGAGGCGAGGGAGAAGCTATCGGGCCTGATCCCACTCGGCCGCCTGGGAGCGCCGGAGGACGTGGCCGAAGCAGTCGCCTTCCTGGCCTCTCCCGCGGCCCGCTACATCACCGGCCAGGTGCTCCAGGTTGACGGCGGGATGCACATGTGACGACCGGCTGCGGCCTTGCTGCGCAGCCGCCGCTGGATCGCTCTGGAGCCACTACAGACGCCGGCCTCCTGGTTGACGGCTGGGGACAGATGTGATAAGCGTGGGGTCGGCCGGACTCAGCAAGGCCAGAGCTTCGCAAGCTGTTTCATCACCCGGCTACGGCGGGCTATGAAACAGCGCGCCAACGACGCTCCGCATTCGCGGGCGCATTCCGGGCCCGCACGGCGGCAGCGCCGCGGCGGGAGGTTCGGCTGCGGCGTTGCCGCGGAGCCGCCGCGGGTATGAAATGCGCTGTTCAGGGAGGATGGAATGGACGAAGTGCTGCTAGAAGAGGTCCGAACACTGGTGGCAGAGCAGTTGGGCGTAGACAGAGCGATCGTCACCACTAACGCCTCCTTCGAGGAGGACCTGCGGGCGGATTCGCTGACTCTGGTCGAGCTGCTGATGGCGCTGGAGGAGAAGTTCGAGCTCCCCGATATCCCCGAGGAAGAGGCGGACAAGATCAAGACCGTGGGGGATATCGTCAGCTACGTGGAGGCGAAGAGAGGAAGCCAGACCGCCTGACCGGGTCTCTGCGCCCGCCAGGCCGTGTGGCGGGCACGCCCGGCAGATTCGTCTGCGAGAAGGGCAGGAGCAAGCTCCTGCCCAACGGGATAATGCATGGAGCGGCGCGTTGTCGTCACCGGCGTGGGCGCGGTCACTCCCCTCGGGCTCGGCGCTGAGCCTAGCTGGGAGGCGATGCGTGCCGGCCGCTCCGGCATAGACCGCATCACCCTGTTCGACCCTTCCGCCTACTCCTCCCGGATCGCGGGCGAGGTGAAAGGCTTCGACCCATCCGCGTGGATGGAGCCCAGGGAGGCGCGGCACTGTGATCGCTTCACTCAGTTCGCCATCGCCGCCGCCGCGCTGGCGGTCAAGGACTCCGGCCTCGACTTCAGCGCGGTGGATGCTACCCGGGTAGGCGTGCTGATCGGGTCTGGCATCGGCGGCACATGGACCTGGGAGCAGCAGCACCAGATTCTGCTGGAGAAGGGCCCCGGTCGGGTCAGCCCTTTTTTCATCCCCACGCTCATCCTGGACATCGCGGCCGGCCGCGTCGCCATGATCTACGGGGCAAAAGGGCCCAATCTCTCCATCGCCACCGCCTGCGCCACCAGCGCGCACACCATCGGCGAGGCCTCGGAGATCATCAAGCGGGGGGACGCGGAGGCGATGATCGCCGGGGGGAGCGAGGCCTCGGTCAGCCCGCTGGCGGTAGCCGGGTTCTGTGCCATGCGGGCGCTCTCTCGCAGGAACGACAGCCCCCAGGCCGCCAGCAGGCCCTTCGACCGCGACCGCGATGGCTTCGTGATGGCGGAGGGCGCGGGCGTGGTAATGCTCGAGGAACTCGAATACGCGCGGAAGCGCGGCGCGCGCCTCTACGGCGAGCTGATCGGCTACGGCATGAGCGCGGACGCCTATCATATCACCCAGCCTTGCCCAGACGGGGATGGGATGGCCCGCGCCATGGAGGTGGCGCTGCGCGACGCGGGGCTGAGCGCGGACGACGTGGACTACGTGAACACCCACGGCACCGGCACCGATGTCGGCGATCTGGCGGAGACGCTGGCCCTGAAGCGGGTCTTCGGCGCGCGGGCGGGAGAGGTGCCGTGCAGTTCGACCAAGTCCATGATCGGCCATACCCTGGGGGCGGCCGGCGCCATCGAGTTGATCGCCTGCCTCTTCGCTCTCCGGGACCAGGTGGCTCCGCCGACCATCAACCTGGAGAACCCGGACCCGCAGTGCGATCTCGACTACGTGCCCAACCAGGCGCGGGAGATGCCGCTTCGCATCGTCATGTCCAACTCCTTCGGCTTCGGCGGCCACAACGCGATTCTCATTGTTCGGAGCCTGAGCTGAGTTGGGTAGGTCAGGAGCAATCCGCCCGCGGGCGGACTGACGAACGGGAACAGGGCTCCATTGCTAACCCCCATCACTGCCGTTGTCCTCGATGTAGATGGAACCGTGGCCACCTGCCCGATTGACTTCGGCGCCATGCGGGCCGCGGTGAACCGGATCGCCGTCCGCTGGGGCCTGGACCTGACCAGGCTTCCGGTGCGCGGCGTCGTCGAGCAGATCGAGCAGGCGGCCGCGACGCTGACCGAGGGCGGCGAGCGCTTCCGGGAGGAGGCGCACCGTGCGGTGGTGGAGATCGAGCTGGAGGCGGCTCCGGCGGCAAGGCTGCTGCCCGGCGCGGCGGAGGCGCTCGCGGCCCTTCGACAGGAGGGCCTGGCAGTCGCCCTGATCACGCGCAACTGCCGCGCCGCGGCGGAGGCGGTGCTGCGAGACCTGACGGACTACGATGTACTGCTCGCCCGCGACGATGTGCCCCACCTCAAGCCCGACCCTGACCACGTGCACCGCTCGCTGGCGGCCGTGCACTGCACGGCCCAAAGTGCAGCTATGGTGGGGGATCACGACTTCGATATGCAGGCCGGCCGCGCCGCCGGAGTACAGGTTTGCATCGGGGTGCGCACGGGTAGCAGCAGCGACAGCAGCCTCCTGGCGGCCGGCGCCGACCTGGTCCTCGACTCATTGGCCGACCTCCCCGAATGGCTCAGGGAACGCCAGGAGGAAGCCCGGTGACGGGAGGCCCCTGGGCTCTGGCTGCGCTGGTCTGCTGGCAGCTCGCGGCCAGCGGAGGCTTGCCCAGGGAGGTGCGGCTCGACCAGGCCCGCCCCTGGGCCGCCGGCGAGCGGCAGGTCCGGGTCCTGATCTTTGACGGCGCGAGAAGCCTGAGCTTGCGCTCTGTCTCACCTCTCGCGGTGGCGCACCTCCGCGACCTGCGCAGTGCCGGCCTGCGGTCAGCGTCCGTGCCTGCCGGAGCGCCGATCTCCCTCCGCGTGTGGCAGGGCCGGGTCGCGCTGCGAGCAGGCGCTCTTCGGGCCACAGGCCCCATCCTCCGCATCGCGCCGCTCTCCCCTGAGGGGGCCACGACCATCTCCGCCCAGGGCGGATGGGGCCGGCGCGCCCTCTACCCCGGCGCGCTGCTGATCTCGCCGGCCACCGGCGGACTCCGAGTAGTCGAAGAGACTGATCTCGAGACCTACGTGGCCGGCGTGGTCGCCGCCGAGCTGCCGAAGGATTTCCCCCCCCAGGCGATGGAAGCCCAGGCCATTGCCGCGCGCACTTACGCCCTGTTCCACCTGGGCGACCACGCCGACCAGGGGGCCGACCTGTGCGCTCACGTCCACTGCCAGGCCTACGCCGGCTCCCCGCCCGAGGGTTCGCCCGCGGCCGAAGCGGCACGCCAGACCGCCGGGCAGGTGCTGGTCTGGAATGATCTGCTCGTGGATGCCCTCTACCATTCCGCCTGCGGCGGAAGCACGGCTGCCGCCTGGCAGGTGCGGCAGGGCAAGCTGCTGCCGTACCTGAGGGGAACGAGCGACCACGATCCCTACGGAGGCGAAGCCGACCGTTATTGCGCCCAGCGGACTCGCTCGGGGTGGCGCAGGAGCTACTCCTTCCAGCAAGCTCAGCGCCTGGTGGCGTCGAACCTGGGTGTGGTGCTGGGCGACCCCGAGCTGTCGCCTGGTCGCTTGAAGTCGCTGCGGGTGGCCGAGCGCGAAGGCGCTCGGGTCCTCCTGCTTGAGGTCATGACGAGCAGTGGACGCTACCTGGTCCGGGGCGACTCCATCCGGTGGCTTTTCGGCAAGGGCCGCCCCGGGGCCGGCGGGGGGCTGCCGAGCGCGGTGTTCACGCTGACCGTCGAGCGAGATCGGAGCCGGAGGGCGCGGGCCTTCGTGTTCCGAGGAAGAGGCAATGGCCACGGGATCGGCCTCTGCCAGTGGGGAGCGCGCGGCCGCGCAGAGTCGGGCCAGAGCGCGGCCGAGATCCTCGCCGCCTATTACCCGGGCACGGAGATCGTTGACCTGCGCTGAGCTCTTCGATGAACTTGCTCACCAGATACGCCGACAAGGAGGTGCGCACCGTCATCGGCCTGATGTCGGGTACTTCGGCCGATGGGGTTGATGCCGCGCTGGCGCGCGTCTCCGGCTCCGGAGACAATGTCAACGCTTCGCTGGCGGCCTACGCAGGGACCCGTTATCCGGATACCGTTCGCCGAGCCGTCATGGCGCTCTTTGCGCCGGATGCTCCGGTGGCCGATGTCTGCCGCATGAACTTCGCGCTGGGCCGGTTCTTCGCCGAGGCCGCCCTGAGCCTGATGCGAGCGCGATCGCTGAAGCCCGCCGATGTGGACCTGATCGTCTCCCATGGCCAGACCATCTGCCACTTCCCTCCGGGCAGCCCCTTCGCGGACGCGAACGGCGGCTCTACCTTGCAGATCGGCGAACCCGCGGTCATTGCCGAGCTGACCGGGGTGACTGTGGTGGCCGACTTCCGGCCCCGTGATGTCGCCGCCGGAGGCCAGGGCGCGCCACTGGTGCCGTACGCGGACTACGCCCTCTTCCACCACGCGACGAAGACTCGCGCCGTCCAGAACATCGGCGGGATCGCCAATGTGACCCTCCTTCCGGCCGGCGGTGGCCTCGGCGAGGTGGAGGCGTTCGACACGGGGCCGGGCAATATGATCATTGACGCCCTCGTCTCGGCCTTCACCCACGGCGAGCTGTCCTTCGACGAGGACGGGGAGCTGGGCGCGCTGGGCCGGGTGGACGAAGGCCTGCTCGGCTGGCTGATGGGGCACGAGTTCATCGCGCAGCAGCCGCCCAAGTCCACCGGCCGCGAGGCCTTCGGCAGTCAGTTCGTTCACGAACTCCTTGCCCGCGCCGAGACGACCGGGATCTCGGCCGAGGATCTGCTGACCACCGCCACCGCCTTCACGGCCGAGTCCATCGCCGCCTCCTACCGGCAGTTCATCTTGCCCCGCCACCGAGTTGACGAGGTGATCTTGGGCGGAGGGGGAAGCTACAACGTCACTCTCCGGAGGATGCTCCGGGAGCGGCTTCCAGAGATGGCGATCTTCCTGCACGAGCACTTCGGGATTCGCGGCAAGGCCAAGGAAGCGCTGGCTTTCGCCATCCTCGGCAACGAGACCATGTTGGGCCGGCCCGCCAACCTACCCCGGGTGACCGGCGCCGCCCACGCGGCGGTGCTCGGCAAGATCGTCCCAGCCGGATAGCAGCGGCGTCTCTCCTCACAGCGAGGGCTGCGGAGCAACCCCGCAGCCGGGAGTCAGGAGGTAAGGATGAGCCAGCGCACCAAGGGCGTAGTCGTGATCGGCGACGGCCTCGCCGACCGGCCCGTGGCGGAGTTGGGTGGCCGCACCCCGCTAGAGGCGGCGGACACCCCCGCCCTGGACCGCGTGGCGGCCGAAGGCCAGTCAGGCCAGATGGACCCGATTGCCCCCGGCATACGCGCGGGCAGCGACACCTCGCATCTTGGCATCCTGGGCTACGACCCCTTCCGGGTCTACACCGGGCGCGGCCCCTTCGAAGCCCTCGGGATCGGCATGGAGGTGCGCGGCGGCGACATCTGCTTCCGCTGCAACTTCTCGACCCTCGAGGGTGACCTGGAGTTTTCCGGCGGGGTGTTCAAAGGGGCGAAGCTGGTGGACCGGCGCGCGCAGCGGATCTCCGAGGGCACCAAGAAGCTGGCCGCCGCTCTGGACGGCACCACGATCGAGGACGTTGCCTGCCTCATCAAGGAATCCGTCGAACACCGCGCGGCTCTCGTGCTGCGAGGCCCAGGACTGGGACATGAGGTGAGCGATGTTGACCCTCACGCGGACGGCTTGCCGCCTCATGCCTCTGTCGGCGGGGACGAGGCCTCACAGAAGACTGCCCGCGTCCTAAACCAGTTCGTGCTGCGCTCGTGGCAGGTGCTGAAGGATCACCCGGTCAACCAGGCGCGGGTGGCGGCCGGCAAGCTGCCCGCCAATGTGATCATGCCTCGCGGCGCTGGCATCGCTCCCCACCTGGAGCCCTTCGCCAAGCGCTATGGGATCACCGGCGCCTGCGTGGTCGAAACCGGGCTGATCGCGGGCATCGGGCGCTACCTCGAGATGACTGTTCCCGGGGTGCCGGGAGCGACCGGCGGCGCCGACAGTGACGAGCTTGCCCTGGCGAGGGCGGTGATCGAGATGCTGGCCGCCCATGACTTCGTGCTCTGCAACTTCAAGGCCCCCGATCTCGGCGGCCACGACGGAGACGCGGCCGCCAAGATGCGCGCCGCCGAGAAGCTGGACAACCTCGTCCGTTACGTAGTCGAGCATGGCCCGGCCGACCTGCACCTCGCCGTGACGGCTGACCACTGCACGCCGGTGAGCTTCGGTGACCATACCGGTGACACGGTGCCCCTGGCGATCCGCGGCCCGGCGGTGCGGCCCGACGCGGTGCGAAGCTTCTCCGAGCGAGCGGTGGTCTCGGGCGGCCTGGCGCGCATCCGGGGCAGCGACTTGATGCCGATCCTTACCAACCTGATGGGCGTGCAGGAGAAGTTCGGGGCCTGATCGTCTCCCGCGCGCCGCAAAGAGCTTACGCGATGGGTATGGCGTCAGGTCTGATCGCGATCTTCGCCATCGTGGCGGTGCTGATGTACCTCAACCGCCTCCCCGCGATGGTGGCCCTGCCTCTGATGGCCGTCGCCATCGCGGCGGCGGCGCGCGTTCCCTGGGCTGACCTCGCGGGGATCATCGGCGACGGCGTGTTCTATCTGCACAAGGCTTACGCGACCGCCATCCTGGGCGCGATCCTGGCCGAGATCGTGGCCAAGACCGGTGTCGCCGAGACCATGATCAAGAAGGCCGCCGAGCTCGGCGGCGACCGGCCCCTCGTGCTCTCTCTCATCCTGACCGGGGTGGTGGCTCTGCTCTTCACCACGCTCGGAGGCCTGGGCGCAGTGATCATGGTGGCCACCATCATCTTCCCGATCCTGCTGGCCCTCGGCGTCCCCGGGCTTACCGTCGGCGCGCTGTTCCTGCTCAGCATGAGCCTGGGCGGCATCTTCAACCTCACCAATTGGCAGCTCTACAAAGAAACGCTCGGTCTGTCTGCGAGTGCGATCCTGTCCTTCGCGCTCCCGCTGGCCGGCGTGATGGCTGTCGCCACCGCCGTCTTCGCCGCCGTTCAGCTCCGGCCCAGCCAACTGCGGAGATACTGGCAGAACTCTCCCCGGCCCGCCCGCCCGGCCTTCGCCCCCTGGTACACGCTGGCCACCCCGATCGTGCCACTCCTGCCGGTCCTGGGGTTCGGCATCTATAACCTCGTCGCGCGGCCGGCTGGGGCTTTCGAGTTCCCGATCACCACCGCCATGGTGATTGGCATCGCCTACGGTCTGCTCGCCGCGCCCCGACCGGCGCAAGGACGGGTGCAGTTGCTCGCGCGCAGCGCGGTTGACGGGATCGGCGCGGTAGCGCCCGCGGTCGCGCTGATGCTCGGCATCGGCATGCTGATCAAGGCCGTCACCCATCCGCTGGTGCTGGAGCAGGTCCGTCCACTGCTGGTCGCGATCCTGCCGGGGACGCGCCTGGGCTATGTGCTCGTCTTCTCCGTGCTGGCCCCGCTCGCGCTCTATCGCGGCCCCCTCAACATCTGGGGCATGGGCTTCGGCCTGGCGAAGATGATGGCCGCCGCCCCTGCCCTGGGACCGGCCGCGATCATGGCTGCGCTCTTCTCTGTGGGCCAGATCCAGGGGGTGTGCGACCCGACCAACACGCACAATGTGTGGATCGCCAACTACGTGGGCGTTGACGTCCAGCAGATCCTGCGCCGCACCATGCCCTACGTCTGGCCCGCTGCGGCGATGGGATTGGTGATCGGCGCGCTGCTCTTCCTACAGGAGGCGCGCATTCCCTGAGGGGAATGCGCGGGTGCTGTTTCATGGCCCCGCCGGGGGCGGGCTATGAAACAGCCGGCCGGCGGCGGCGTGCGCGGACGCATTTCATGCTGGCGCACAGTGCGGGGAGCAGGGTCGGGGGGATGCGCGGATAAGGGCGCGGGGTTGCCGCTTGGTCGCCTCTGGGCTATAATCGCGCTCGGGCAGGCGTCCGCCCGCCGCGCACGCGACGGGTATCGGGGGTATGTCGGCCCTGTAGTTGGCAATTCCGGCCGCGGGGTTGCTGCGCAGTCCCGCGGACCTGTACTGGAGGCCGTGATGCAGATCAGATGTCCCAGGTGGGGACTGGTAGCTGCTGCCCTGCTCGTGACTACCTATGCCGCCGTGCTGCCTGCGGCCGCCCCGGAGCTGAGACCTCCGCTTTCCGTCCAATGGATCTACTCCATGGGTCCGTCCCCGCGCGAGGGCAAGGCCCCGGTGGTGAAGTCAGGCCGGGTCTACGTGACCTACGCCGGGGGGCTGCGGTGCCTCGACGCGGTCACAGGCGCGCGGCAGTGGCGGTTCGAGCCCAAAGGGGTGGACGTCACCACAACTCCTGTTCTTGCAGGCGACCTGGTCATCGTCGGCGCCAACGATGGCTACATGTACGGCGTAGATGCAGCGACGGGCAAGAAGGTCTGGGAGCAGAAGTGCGCCGGCGCGATCGGAGGCGACCCGATCCTGGTAGACGACGTGCTGCTGGTGGGCGCGCAGGAGATGGTGTATGCCATGTCGCCGGACAGCGGGCAACCGAAATGGGTCTGTGGCCTCACCGCGCCGGTCAGCGACGGGCCACTGGTGGACAACGGGCTGGCCTTCTTCCTTTGCCAGGACGGCTCCCTCCAGTGCGTGGATCTCTCCGAGGGCCACTACCGATGGGCCGCGAAGCTCCCCACTGGCCCAAACCCATTCACACCCATCATCGTTGGCCGCCGGGTGCTGGTGGGGGCCGGCAAGAGCCTGGTGGCGGTGAGCCGCGGCGGCTCGATATCTTGGACCGCGCAGTTACCGGCCGGCCTTGGCGGCCGCCCGGTGGTGGAGGGCGACTTGCTCTATGTCCCCTCCGTAGGCCAGCCCGGTCTGCGGGAAGAGACTACCGAGACGGGCGGGGCGGCGTCAAGCGCGCGGATCGTGAAGCTGAGCCCTATCCGCGGTTCCACTATCCTGGGTGAGATCCTTATCCTGTCCTCCAGCTCCGGCCGCCAGACGGGCAACCCTCCCTTCCGAGTGAGTGGGGCCGCGACCACCCCGCCCCTGCTCGTGGGCAACCTACTGGTCAGTGGTACCGGAACCGCTATGGTCTACGCCCTGGACCGCGCCTCCGGTACCGCGCTGTGGGCCTATCGCTGCCTCGCGCCCGAACAGGACCAGAGCGCGGGCGCGACTCAGGGGATCTACGCTCCGCTCTTGGCCGCCGACGGGTCTCTGTATTGCCTCACTGGCGGAGGCGATCTGTACTGCTTCTCGGCGACCGCGCCGGACGCGGCCGGGCCCGTCCTGAGCGATATGAAGCCGCAGTCAGATGAGGCGCTCCCCAGCAAGACGCCGGTGGATGTCACCTTCACCGTGGTGGACGAGGGTAGCGGGGTGGACCCGGCCTCCATCGAGGCGACATTCGACGGCGACCCCGCAGAGGTGGAGTTCGACCCGGCCTCGGGCAGCGGCGCTTTCCACATCGGATCGCCCAAGGACGGCTCGCACGTCGTCAAGGTCGCGGCCAAGGACTACCGCGGCAACGCCTACGCGACTCAGTGGAGCTTCCTCACCGATTCCACCATCAAGCCGCTGGAGACCCAACAGACCACGGGCACCATCCGACGGCGCACCGGAGGCACGGCCGGCCAGCGGGGTGGGGCCGGTGGCGGAGGGGGTGCCGGGGGTGGCGGCGGCGGTGGAGGTGGACGAGGTGGCGGTGGCGGAGGCGGAGGGGGGCGGGGCGGCCGTGGTGGCGGAGGCAGAGGATAGTCCGGGGGAGGTCAGAGTGAACGAATCGCAGGCCTGGCTGGCCCTTACGGCCGCGGACCTGCTGCCGAGAACTGTGCTCAGCCTCCTGGAGCACTTCGGGACGCCGGCCGCGATCATCTCTGCTCCGGTCTCCGGTATCTCGTCGGCCGCCCGGCTAACGGGCTCCGAGCTCGCGCGGCTCGCAGAAGCCCGCACCCGCGACTACGAGCCGCTCGTGCAGAAGATGGACGTGCTCGGCGCGCGGCTCGTCACTATCCGGGACGACGAGTACCCAGCTAACCTGCGCAACATCCACGACCCTCCCCCGGTCCTCTTCGTGCGGGGCGGGTTCCAGCCGGGGGACGAGAGATGCGTCGCCATCGTCGGGACCCGCCGCGCCACACCCTACGGGCGCTTGGTCTCAGAGACGCTGGCGAGAGAGCTGGCCGCCCGCGGCATCACCGTGGTGAGCGGAATGGCGGCGGGGGCCGACGCGGCGGCCCACCGCGGCGCGCTGTCCGCCGGGGGCCGGACCATCGGTGTGCTCGCCTGCGGCATTGATGTCCCCTACCCGCGGGACACCCTGGAGCTTCGAGAGCAGGCTGTCAAGAGCGGCGCCGTGGTCTCGGAACTGCCGCCGGGCACGCCGGCTCGCCCCGCTCGCTTCCCTGCCCGCAACCGCCTGATCAGTGGTCTCGCCTTGGGGGTGGTGGTCACCGAAGCGCCGGAGCGCAGTGGAGCGCTGATCACCGCCGACCTGGCGGCCAACCAGGGTCGGCAGGTGTTCGCGGTCCCCGGGAGCGTCAACAGCGACCTGAGCCGCGGCACGCACGCGCTGCTGCGAGATGGCGCGCGCTTGGTCGAGTCAGTTGACGACATCTTCGACGAACTCGATCTGCCCCAGCCCCCGGTCCGACAGGCGAGTGCGGCCTGTGGGCCGGCCCCGCGGCCTTCCCCTGCCGAGCAGATCGCCGAGAAGACCGCGGTGGGGCTTGCCGGAGACGAACGCTCCATCCTGAACGCGCTCTCATTGCAGCAAAAGCACGTAGATGATATTGTCTACCAGTGCCAGCTCCCGTCGTCCCGGGCCAGCGCCGGGCTGTTGATGCTCGAGCTGAAGGGCCTGGTGCGGCGGCTGCCTGGCAACATGTTCATGCGAGTGCGCTGATCCGCGTCTTTACAGGCGCCGCCCGGGCACTCGGAAAGCATCCATGGCCAAGTCCCTGATCATCGTCGAATCTCCGGCCAAGACGCGCACCATCGGCCAGTTCGTCGGCAAGGAGTTCCAGCTCGAAGCCTCGCTGGGCCACGTCCGGGACCTCCCCAAGAGCACCTTAGGGGTGGACGTCGAGCACGATTTCGCGCCGAAGTACCTGACCATCAGGGAGCGCGCCTCGGTGCTGAGGCGCCTCAAGGACGCACTGGCCAAAGCGCAGGAGGTCTACCTCGCGACCGACCCGGACCGGGAGGGGGAGGCGATCGCCTGGCACCTCGTGGAGGCGTTGAAGATTCGCAACCCGCGGCGGATCGAGTTCAACGAGATCACCCGCCGCGCCGTGACCGAGGCGCTCCAGCACCCGCGCAAGCTGGACATGCGCCGGGTGGATGCGCAGCAGGCACGCCGGGTCCTCGACCGGCTGGTGGGCTACAGCCTCAGCCCGCTGCTTCAGCGGAAGATGGGAAAGTGGGGGCTGAGCGCGGGGCGAGTGCAGTCGGTCGCGGTCCGCCTCATCTGCGACCGCGAACGTCAGATTCAGGCCTTCGTTCCCGAGGAGTACTGGGACATCACCGCCCATGTGACACCCGGCCCTCTGGAGCACCTCTTCCCGGCCAAGCTCGTCACGAAAGACGGAAGGAAGCTGAAGCTCGAGGACGTGGATCTGGCGCGCGGCGTGCTCCTCGAGATCTGGGACGCCCAGCTCCGAGTGGGGAAGTTCAAGGAAACCGAGCAGCTCCGCCGGCCGCCAGCTCCCTTCACCACTAGCACCTTACAGCAGGAGGCGGCCAACCGGCTGGGCCTCTCCGCCCGCCAGACCATGCGCGTGGCCCAGGCCCTCTACGAGGGCGTCGAGCTGGCGGGAGAGCACGTGGGCCTGATCACCTACATGCGAACCGACTCCACCCGCGTCGCGCCCGAGGCCCAGGCGGCCGCCCGGGAGGTGATAGCCGAACGGTTTGGCGAGAGCTACTTGCCACCCGCGCCGCGGCAGTATGCCTCCCGCCGGGGGGCGCAGGAGGCGCACGAGGCGATCCGGCCCACCTCTCCCGCTCGCACCCCGGAGGCGGTTGCCACCATGCTGACCGATGAGGCCCAGGTCAAGCTCTACCGCCTCATCTGGTCGCGCTTCATGGCCAGCCAGATGTGTGACCAACGACTCAAGATCACGGTGGCCGACGTCTCCGCCGGGCCTTATCTCCTGCGCGGGCGCGGCGTGAAGGTGCTCTTCCCCGGTTTCGCCGCCGCCTACCCGACCCGGGAGACGGAGGCAGCGATTCCGGCGCTCGCGGAAGGCCAGTGGCTCGACCTGCTCGCGCTCCAGGGCGAGCAGAAGTTCACCGAGCCGCCACCGCGCTACACCGAGGCCAGCCTGGTGCGGGCACTGGAGGCGAACGGCATCGGCCGCCCGAGCACCTACGCTCCCATCATCGGTACCATCCAGGAACGCGGCTACGTCTACCTGGAAGAGAAGAAGTTCCATCCCACAGACCTGGGCTTCGCGGTCACCGACCAGTTGGTGGCGCACTTCCCTGGCATCATGGATATCGAGTTCACCGCCGGCATGGAGGCGAAGCTCGACAGCGTGGAAGGAGGCGAGGCCGACTGGGTCACCACGGTGCGCGAGTTCTACGGCCCCTTCAGCCAGGCGCTCGGCCAGGCCGAAGAGATGATGCAGAAGATCTCCGTGCAGCCCCAACAGACAGACCAGGTATGCGAGCTCTGCGGGAAGCCCATGCTACTGCGGGTGGGGAGAAGGGGGCCGTTCCTCGCCTGCTCGGGCTACCCGGAGTGCAAGCACACGGCCCCGGCCCCGGGCTCACCCGAGCAGAAGCGGGGGCCCCGGGTCGCCCCTGAACCGACCGATCAGGTATGTGACAAGTGCGGCAGCCCGATGGTGATCCGCAGTGGACGTAACGGTCGCTTCCTCGCCTGCTCGGCTTACCCCAAGTGCCGGAACACGCGGCCCCTTCCCGGCGAAGAGCCGCCCACCACCGATGAACGTTGCGAGCTGTGCGGTCGGCCGATGGCGGTCCGCAGGGGGCGCTTCGGCCCGTTCCTTGGCTGCACCGGGTACCCCGAATGCAAGGGCATCAAGCGGTTGCCGAAGACTAACCCGCCCGACGACGGCGGCGAGGCCGCGGGTGCAACCGGCGAGTGATCTGTCGCACGCTTGCTTGCTATCCATGTAAGCTCGTGCTACATCACTCCGGAGGTCGCGGACCTGCGCTACCGCGTCGCTGGTTTGCTTGACAGTCGCGAAGTGCTAATGCTATCATCGCCCCACATTCAAGATAGGGACGCGCAGGAATGTCTGCTGGTTCTGATGGCTATCGAGTCGCGGTGGTGGGCGCCCGCGCCGTGGGACGGGAGATGCTGCGGGTGCTGCGGGAACGCACCTTCCCGACCAGGGAGTTGCGGGTCTTCGCCACCCGCGAGAGGGACATCTCGGTGGAGGGGGAGAGCTACCACGTCGAGGTGATCCGCGAAGAAGCCTTCGACGACATTGACGTCGCGTTCTTCGCCGGAGGAGATGAGCGGGAGGGCCACTTCGGACCCCTTGCGGCGCGGCGGGGAGCGATCGTTGTGGACAACGGCGACGCCTTCCGGCTCGACCCCGAGGTGCCGCTGGTGGTTCCGGAGGTCAACCCGGACGCGCTGCGAGGCCACGGCAATCTGATCGCCAACCCCAACTGCTCCACGATCCAGTTCGTGGTGGCGTTGAAGCCCCTTCATGACGCGGCCCGCCTCAAGCGGGCCGTGGTCGCGACTTACCAGGCCGTCTCCGGCCGGGGCACCTCCAGGCAGGGCAGCGACCCCGTGGAGCAGTTGCGCCTGGAGATGGCAGCCATGAGCGAGAGGATGGCGGCAGTGGCCCCGGACCAGAGACCTGAGGAGCGCCTGCACGATCTCCTGGTAGCGGCCGCCCAGGGGGCCGACGCCGCCGTCCAGGATCGCGGCCTCTTCCCACACCCCATCGCGGGCAACGTCATCCCTCACATCTCCAGCTTCGGTGAGGATGGCTACTCCAAGGAGGAGGCGAAGCTGGTCAACGAGACGCGCAAGATCCTGGGCGAGCCCGACCTGCGGATTACCGCCACCACGGCTCGCGTGCCTGTCTTCAACGCTCACTGCGAAGCCGCGAACCTGGAGTTCGAGCGTCCCATCACGGCCGCCCAGGCGCGGGAGATCCTGTCGCGCGCCCCCGGCGTGGTGGTGGTGGACGATCCGGCGAACGCGGAGTATCCGCTGCCGTTGCACGCCTCTGGCAGAGACGAAGTCTTCGTGGGGCGAATCCGCGAGGACCCGACCGTGCCGCACGGCCTGAACCTCTGGATAGTGGCCGACAACCTGCGCAAGGGCGCGGCCCTGAACGCGGTTCAGGTTGCCGAGAAGATGATCGAGATGGGGCTGCTCCGGCCGCGCAGCCAGAGCGGCGTCGCGGTTTCGTAGCTGTCGCAAGTCCGGCCGGTCTGTGGGCGGGGACACCGATGAAAGTAGTAGTCCAGAAATTCGGGGGCACTTGTGTCGAGTCCGAGGCCAATCAGCTGGTCACGGCCGAGCGGATCATGGAGGCCAAGGATCGGGGTCTCCACCCGGTCGTGGTGGTTTCGGCGATAGGCCGCGAGGGGCAGCCCTATTCGACCGCCGAGCTGGTGAAGCTCGTCCAGCGCATTGACCCGGTCATCGAGCCCCGTGACCTCGACCTGCTGATGTCCTGCGGTGAGATCATCTCCACCGTCGCCATGGCCCATGTGCTCAGGACCAAGGGCTATGACAGCATCGCCCTCAGCGGCGGGCAGGCCGGCCTGATCACCGACGAGCACTTCGGTCACGCTCGCATCGTGCGGATCGCGGCCGATCACCTGCTCGCCGGGCTCCAGGGTGGTCTGATCGTCTTCGTCGCCGGGTTCCAGGGGATCACGGCCGACCATCAGATCACCACGCTCGGCGCCGGCGGCAGCGACTACACCGCGGTCGCTCTTACCCGGGTGATCAGCGAGACCCCCAAGCTGCCCTTCGGCGAGGAGCTGGAGGTCGCGCCGCTCCAGATCTGGAAAGAAGTGGACGGGATCATGACCGCCAACCCGCGCAGCCTGCCGGTGGCGGAGGCCGCTCGCACGATTCCCCACCTCACCTATGACGAGTGCGTGGCGATGTCGCGGTTAGGCGCGGAAGTGCTCCAGCAGCAGGCGGCAGAGATGGCCCGGAAGCACCGCATCCCGCTGGTCGTGAGGAACTTCCGCGGACCGGACAGGCCCAGCAGTCAGGTCGGCCTCCACGGTGGGGCGGTGAAGGACGACCGCGCTACCGCCGTGGTTGACCAGCCGCACCTGCTCGTGTTCGACCTGCACACGCCCGACGAGAGGCTGGCCCTTCAGATCGCCGAGCGCCTGGAGAGACACCGGCTCACCTTCTACCAGGTGACCACTGAAGCCGCGAAGGCCAGGTTCGCGGTGAGGCCGCTGAAGTACCGCGATGCAGGGCGAATGGTGAGAGAGGTGATCTCCTCTCGGGGGGTGACGGCCGACATCACCATGGGCGACTTCGCGCTCGTCTCCCTGGTGGGCGAGGCATTGCGCCAGCGCCTGGAGGCCTGGGCCGACCAGGCCGGGCGGGTGCTCGCCGCGGCCAAGATACCCGTGCATGGCGCGGCCCACGACGAGATCAGCCTCTCCTACCTGGTGACGGCGGCCGACTGCAAGCGAGCCGTGGACTGCCTGCACCAGCAGTTGGTGCTGTAGTCCGGACTCACAGCTGACCAGGGGAGCGGAGGCATGGCCTTCCAGCCTAGCGGCATCTTCGTCCCAAACATCACTCCCTTCTCCGCCCAGGCGGTGGACGAGCCGGCCCTGCGCCGGCTCCTCGACTACCTGGTCGCGGAAGGGGCCGACGGCCTGGTGCCATGCGGCACCACCGGCGAGTCTGCCACCCTGAGCTACGACGAGCACCGTCGGGTGATTGAGCTGACGGTCGAGCACCTGGCCGGCCGCGTCCCCGTCATCGCCGGCACGGGCTCGAACAGCACACAGGAGGCGATCGTCCTCACCAGGCACGCCGAAGAGGCCGGGGCCGACGCCGCTCTCCTCATCTGTCCCTACTACAACCGGCCCACCCAGGCCGGCCTGATCGAGCACTTTTCTCGCGTGGCAGAGGGGACCGCACTTCCGCTTATCCTCTATAACATACCCAAGCGCACTGGCGTGAACCTGGAGCCGGAGACCGCGGCCGCGCTCTCGCGCCTGCGGAACATCGTCGGCATCAAGGAGGCCAGCGGCGACCTGGGCCAGGTGGCCGAAATCCTACGGCTTGCCGATCCCGGCTTCGCCGTGCTCAGCGGCGACGGGAACATGACCTTCTCGATCTGCTGTCTGGGCGGGACCGGCGGCATCCTCGCCGACGCCCACATCCTGCCCCGCGAATGGCGGCGCATGGTGGACCTGATCGCAGCTGGCAAGCTGGCCGAGGCCCGCGAGATCCACTTCCGCCTCCTGCCCATTGCCAAGGCGCTCTTCCTTGAGACCAACCCCGTCCCGGTGAAGGCGGCGATGGAGATGCTCGGCCTCGTCGGGGGCGAAACGCGACTGCCGCTGGTGCCCGCGACCGAGGCCTGCCGCGCGGCGGTCCGCCGGGAGATGGAGAAGCTTGGCCTCCTCTGACCGAGCAGCCGAGCTGGAGGAGGTGCATGCGCAGATCAGGCGCTGCGCCCTTTGCGCGCTCTCTCGCAGTCGCACCAACGCCGTGCCCGGAGAGGGATCGGTGGCATCGCGCATCATGTTCGTCGGCGAGGGCCCCGGGGCGGAGGAGGATCGGCTGGGCCGGCCCTTCGTCGGCGCGGCAGGAAGGTTGCTCACCAACCTGCTGGGCGGCATCGGCATTGATCGGCGCCATGTCTTCATCACCAATCTCGTGAAGTGCCGCCCGCCCGGCAACCGCGACCCCCTGCCCGAGGAGATCGCGGCCTGCCACGACTACCTGGTCGCCCAGATCGCGCTCATCACCCCTCAGGTGATCTGCACTCTGGGCCGGTTCGCCGCCCAGTCCCTGATCGGTCCGCAGCTTTCTATCAGCCGCGAGCACGGGAAGGCCAGACGCATCAGCGGCATTCTCCATGTGCCCATCTACCATCCGGCGGCCGCTCTCCATCAGGCCAGTGTGGTTGACGCGCTGGAGGGGGACATGCGAGGACTGAGGGCGATGCTCGACCGCGAGGGGGTTGAGCTGAAGGCGATCCTCGACCGCGAGCAGCCTGGCGGGCGCGCGGATGCTAGACCTCCCAGGAAGGAGGCCGGGCGTGCGTAGCCGCGCCTCCTTGGACTTGGTCACCATCCGGCCTGCCCCGCTCGAGACCAAGCTACATGCTGCCTTCTCGGCCGGCTTCCGCGCGGTGGGGCTGATCTGGGACGAGATGCTGACTGCGGGGGAGTCCGCCACCGAGGAGGTCCGCTTGAGCGGACTACTCGTGTCCGGGATCGGCGCCCTCTCCGGATGGATGGATGAGGACCGCGCGGCCCGAGGCATCGCCCTGGCGCGGGCCGAGCAGGCTTTCGAGCTGGCAGCGAATCTTGGCTGTTCGGTCGTGATCGCCTGGCCTGGCGTCGAGCCGCTCGAGCCGGTCGCGGCCGCGGGCCGCTTCCGCGAGCTGTGCCATCTCGCGCGCCCGTACGCGGTCAACGTCGGTCTGGAGTGCGTGGGCTATGCCAGGCAGATCGGCACCGTGAGCGCGGCCTGGGAGATCGTGGAGATGGCGGAGACGCCCAACGGCGGCCTGGTGATAGATACCTTCCACTTCCACCGGGGCGGCTCAGACCTCGAGATGCTGGCACCGCTGCCGAGTGAGAAGATCCTGCTGGTGCAGCTCAGCGACTGCCTGGACCTGCCGCGCTATGAACTGGCGAATCGCCACCGCCTCTACCCTGGGTCCGGTGTCCTGCCGCTGGAGCCGCTGCTGGCCGTGTTGAGAGAAAAGGGGTATTCGGGGTATTACTCCCTGGAGCTCCTCAATGACGAGTACTGGCAGGAGGACCCCCTGATCGTCGCCAGGGAGGGGCTCCGGTCATTGCGGCGTCTCGACATCGCTTAGCGAGTCTCGCCCAAAGAAGTAAGGGCGAAACTCGTCAGAACACCTGCAAAAGGCTGAAGAAAGACGTTCGCGCAATGCTGCTTCAAAGGCTGCGGCGTTGCTTCGCAGCCGCCGCCGGATTGCGCGAGCGTCAGTGGAGCTCACCACCCTATTGTGAGAAGGGAGAGATATGCCCGAGCATCCCTTGGAAGAACTGAGAGGTATCTGCGAGAAGATCCGTCAGAACTTCGACGCGAAGGACGCGGCCCGGGAGAGAGGGCTCACTCTCTCCCGGGAGGTGATCCGCAACAGCGCCAACGCGATCCGTGCCGTGCATCGCGCCGAGTTTGACGAGGCCTCGGCCCTGACCGCGCAGAGCGCCGGCCTCCTCCGGGAGGTGGATGCCGTCCTCGCCGATCATCCCGATGTCTACTACGCGGGCTTCGTCCACGATGCGCAGAAGGAGCACGCCGAGGCGCACCTGACCTACGCCCTCGTCCGCGGCGAGAAACTCCCGGACCCGGACGATATCGAGGTCGGCTACGCGGCCTACCTGAATGGCATGGGCGAGGCGGTGGGCGAGCTCCGCCGCCATGCCCTCGACCGGATTCGGCAGAACGACATGAACTGGGGCGAAGCCCTGCTCGCCCAGATGGACGAGATCTACTACGCTATGGTGTCCTTCGACTACCCCACCGCCATCTCCGGCGGCCTCAAGCGCACCGCGGACGTCACCCGCTCCCTCATCGAGCGCACCCGCGGCGACCTCACCAACGCCATCCGCCAGCAGCGACTGGAGGCCTCTCTGGCCGAGCTGGAGCAGGAGATGAAGAGGGACGCGCACTGACCTCCTCGGGGCGCGAAGACGGCAGGGAACCATGACAGAAGTGGCCTCGCTAAAGAACCGGAAGGTCATCTTCAGCGCCATGCAGGTGACGGGGCTCCTGCATCTTGGCAACCTGGAGGGGGCGCTGCGCAACTGGGTGCGCCTCCAGGACGAATGCGAGTTCTACGCCGGCATCGTTGACCTTCACTCTCTGACCACGTCGTACGAGGATACCTCGAACCTCGTCCCCTACACCCGCGAGGCGGCGATTGACTACCTGGCCGCCGGGATAGACCCGGAGAAGACGGCCATCGTCGTTCAGTCCCACGTGCCCGCGCACTGCGAACTGCACGTGCTGCTCTCCATGATCACACCAATCGGCTGGCTGGAGCGCGTGCCCACCTACAAGGAGAAGCGCGAGCAGCTTCACATCGCCAGCCCTTCCTACGGATTGCTTGGCTATCCCGTGCTGATGGCGGCGGACATTCTCGTGTACCGCGCCCACGCGGTCCCGGTGGGTCGAGATCAGGTCCCCCATCTTGAGCTCACGCGGGAGATCGCCCGCCGCTTCAACCAGATCTATGGCGACGTGTTCCCTGAGCCCGAGGCGCTGCTGACCGAGTTCGCCGTGCTCCCCGGCCTCGACGGCCGGAAGATGAGCAAGTCCTACGACAACTGCATCTACCTCTCGGACCCGGCCGAGACCGTTCGCGAGAAGGTCAGGCGGATGTTCACCGACCCGGCGAAGATTCGCAAGACCGATCCCGGTCATCCCGATGAGTGCCCGGTCTACGCCTACCACCTGGCCTACTCCCCGGAGGACGCCCCTCAGGCGAAGGCCGGTTGCGAGGCCGGCCGCCTGGGCTGCGTCGAGCACAAGCAGCACCTGGCCGACATTCTCATCCGCGTCCTGACGCCGCTCTGGGAGCGGCGGGCCGTCTTCTCGGCCGATCCGGCGCGGGTTGATGCGGCCCTCGAGGAAGGGGCGCGCCGGGCCCGCCGGAAGACCGACGAGACCATGCGCCTCGTCCGCCGCGCCATGAAGCTGCCCTAGCACCCGCAAAGGCGGCGGCGCGCAGCTTGGCGGAGTGGACACCCGGTCCGCGATGAGGCATACTTACGCGTAGCAGTTGACCCAGCAACGCTCATACCAGCCATCAAGGTAGTGGAGGCAGCAATGATCGCTTCTGACGTGGCGGCTCGGGGGCCGGCTCCGAGGGTGGAGGCGCCCCCGGATCGCGTCTTCACCGGGCACCCCGTGTCCCTGCCCATCTTCCAGGGACCTCTCGACCTGCTCCTCTACCTGATTGACCGAGACGAGATCGTCATCTTCGACATTCCGATCGAGCACATCACCAATCAGTACCTGGACTACCTGGCCGGCCTGGAGGAGCTGAACATCGAGGTGGCCGGCGAGTTCCTGGTGATGGCGGCTCAGCTGCTCGAGATCAAGTCCAGGATGCTGCTGCCCCAGGACCAGCAGCCGCAGCCGGAGGACGACGAGGAGGTCGGAGATCCCCGCGCCGCGCTGGCCGCCCGCCTGCTCGAGTACCGGCGCTACAAGTTGGTGGCCGAGGAACTGCGCGCTCGCGCCGAGGTCCAGCGGCTGATCTTCTCCCGCGGCGAGCTGACCAACGGGAACGGGAATGGCGACGGCGAGCGGCCCTATCTGATGCTCAACGAGGTTTCGCCCTTCGACCTCTGGGCCGCCTTCCAGAGCTTGCTGAACCGGGTGAAGGAGCCGACGACGGGCGAGCTGGCGAGGCCGCGGTTCACGGTCGCGCAGAAGGTCGCGGCCATCGCATCCCGCCTCCGGTGGGCGGAAAGCGGGCTCAGGTTCGCCGAGCTGTTCGAAGAAAGCGTCACCCGGCTGGAGGTGATCGTCACCTTCCTCGCGCTGCTGGAGCTGATCCGGCTTCGCCGGGTCCTGGTCGTGCAGGAGGGATTCCTGGGTGAGATCCGGGTCTACCCGGGCCGCGCCGTGGCTGCCATGGCCGCCGCGGAGGGGGGAGTGCCTGAGGCGGGATGACGCATCCGGGGCAAGAGGCGGAGGACGGCCCAAAGGCGGAAGATCAGCAATCTGGCGAGCCGAGCGGCGCCGAGCACGACTGCCAGGCGAAGTTGCGCGCGTTGGAGGCCGTGCTCTTCATGGCCGCGGTGCCGTTGCCGGCCGAGGACTTGGCGGGGATCCTCGCGGTCACACCCCACGAGGCCGATGAGCTGGCGCGCCAGTTAGAGGCGCGGTACGCCGATGCCGGCCTTCAGGTGACGCGCGTCGCCGGCGGTTACCAGGTCAGCACTCGACCCGAGTATGGCCACTATGTCGCGAAGCTCCATGAACCGGAGCGCTTCCGCCTCTCCCGCGCCGCCCTCGAGACGCTCGCCATCGTCGCCTACCGGCAGCCCGTTACCCGCCCGGAGGTTGACGCTATCCGCGGCGTGAACTCGGACTCGCCCCTGGACACACTGCTCCAGTACGAGCTGATCTCTGAGGCCGGCCGGAAAGACACGCCGGGTCGGCCCCTGCTTTACAGAACGACCGATAGCTTCCTGGGCAAGTTCGGACTGAACTCCATCTCCGACCTTCCGCAGCTTGACGCCCTTCCCGTTGCCGAGCAAGTCTCCAGCGCAGAGCCGGAGGCGCCCGACAGGGAGGGGGAGGCGCGCGAAGAATCCCCTCCAGCAGCAGAGCAGGAGCCGTCTGCGGCATGAGGCAGTTCAGCGGCGGCTGCGGAGCCCGCCACGGCAGGCCGCAGCCGGTGGGAGGTAATCTCTGGGCGCTGGCCCTGGTGCTGGCCGGATGGCTGAGCGCGGCCACCTCCGCCTGGGGCCAGGCGCCGCAGATCGGATCGGCCGCCGCGGTCCTGATGGACAGCGCCACCGGTAGGGTTTTCTTCGACCAGGCCATGCACCAGCGCCGGCCCGTGGCCAGCACCACGAAGATCATGACCGCCCTCATCGCCCTGCAGTCTGCCAGCCTCGACGATACCGTGGTCATCGGCGAGGATGCGGTGAAGGTGGAGTCGCCCGGGCTCGACTTCCAGCCCGGCGAGACCTTGACTCTGGGCGACCTGCTCACCGCGCTCTTGCTCAAGTCCTCCAACGCTGCCGCCGTCGCCATCGCCGACCACGCGGCGGGAAGCGTCGGCGTCTTCGCTCAGCGCATGAACCAGCGCGCCCGTTCGCTGGGCGCGGTGGACACGCATTTCGTCAACCCGCACGGCCTTTATGCCCTGGACCACTACTCCTCGGCCTATGATCTCGCCCTCATCACCCGGGAGGCGATGAAGTACCCTCGCTTCCGTGAGCTGGTGGCGGAGAAGGTGGCGGAGATCCGGCGGCCGCTGATAGGCACAGCCGAGACCGTCGAGAACCACAACAAACTGCTCTGGCGGGCCGGCTGCGTGGACGGTGTCAAGACCGGGTTCGTCAAAGAGTCAGGCCAGTGTCTGGTGGCCTCGGCCACCAGGAACGGCTGGCAGCTTATCGCCGTCGTCCTCGACAGCCCCGACACCTACGGGGAGGCGCTCCAGCTTCTCGACTACGGGTTCGCTATCTACCGCCAACAGGTCTTCGCGCGACGCGGCGACGCGGTCGGGCGCGCGCCGGTGCGCTTCGGCCATCTCACCTCGGTGCCCGCGATCTGCGAGCAGCCGCTCACGCAGGTGACTGGGCCAGGCCTCGCCGCGGTCGGACTGCTCCAGGTCAAGCTCAATGCTCTCAGGGCGCCGATCGGGCGAGGCGCTGTGGTCGGCGAGGCACAGGTGCTCGCGGGTGGCCAGGTGATCGCGAGGTCGCGGCTTCTCGCCGCCGAATCCGTGCCCAGATCGCGCCTGATTGTGGCCGCCAACTGGGCCCTTCGTCTGGTTGTGCTCCTGGCGGTCGCGGGCGTAGGAATCAGAACCGGTGCAAAGCTTATCAAAGATCGTCGCCGTCGCTGGCGCCGCCTCCCGCCGCAAGGCGGCCGACCTGATCCGGGCGGGCCAGGTCAAGGTCAACGGCGAGACGGTGACCAATCCGGCCTTACCGGTTGATCCGGAGGGCGCGGCCATCGAGGTGGCGGGCCGGCCGCTGCGTCCGCAGCCTCGCGTCTACCTCCTCCTGAACAAGCCGCGCGGGCCGCTATCCACGGCGCATGATCCGCGCGGCCGGCGGACCGTGCTCGACCTGTTCGGGGATCTCCGGCAGCGTCTCTACCCCGCGGGTCGCCTGGACGCCGACACCGAGGGCCTGCTCATCATCACCAATGACGGCGACCTGACGCTGCGGCTGACCCACCCCCGCTATGCCGTCGAGAAGGTCTACGAAGCACAGGTGAAAGGCCGGCCCACAGCGGGCGCGCTGACCAGGTTGGGGCGGGGCGTGACGCTCACAGACGGGCCGACGGGTCCGGCGCGAGTACGGGTGTTGCAGGTCGGGCCTGAGACCTCATGCATCGAACTCACGGTTCATTCAGGCCGCAAGCGGATGGTGCGCAGAATGCTCGAGGCCGTTGGGCACCCCGCGGTCTCCCTGGTGAGGACCCGAATCGGCCCGCTGATCTTGGGCAACCTGCGGCCCGGCGAGTGGCGAGAACTGACAAAGGAGGAAGTGGCAGGATTGCGGGGAGTGGCCGCGCACCGCCCCGGATCTGCCCGGAAACCAACTTCGGTCTCCGCCGGGGCAGCGCAGAACAAAGCCGCCCCCGCGAGGGAGGGCGGCGGCAAACCTACCAGAGCGCGGCCCTTCGGCTCCGCTCAGGGCAAGCGGACATGACCTCAGGCCGCGCGTGTCACCTTGCCGCCTTTCAGGCACTTCGCGCACACGCGCATGGTCAGAGGGCGGCCGGCTTGGATCACCTTCACCCGCTGAAGGTTCGGAAGCCACCGCCGCTTGGTCCGGATGTGCGAGTGGCTGACATTCATCCCGGTCTGGGGGCCCTTGCCACAGACATCGCAACGTCTAGCCATCGTGTCTGCTCCTGAAGCAACCAGGGCAGGAGAGACGGTCCTGCCCTACATGCGCAAATCGGTGAGGTATGATAGCATACGTCGTGCCCGCGCGGCAACCCGCCTCCGCTGAAGCTAGAGCGGGCGGTCGGGTCGCGCCCTGGTCATGAGGCTTCGCGACTTCCCCACCATACTCAGGCCTGTGCCGCCTCTGATGACAGACGATACGGCTGCCAAGGCCGTTCGCCTGCTGCGTGCCCGCGGGCTCTCGGCGCTTCCCGTCGCCGACCACGACCGTCTGGTCGGCCTGTTGCACGAGGCCGACGTGGCCGCGCTGCTGGCCGCCGCGCCGGATGCAGCAGGTCCTGCACTCGGTGTGGAGGTGGGTCGGCTCATGCGGCCCATCGGCCTCCTGGTGACCGACGAGCAGGACCTGGTCACCATCCTGCGCATCCTCCGCGAGCAGGATGGCACCACGGGGGGCGCGGGGCAACCCCGCAGTCTGGATTGCGCGGCCGTGGTCTCTCGTGAGGGCCGCTACCTGGGCCTGGTGCTGCGGCGGGACCTGCTAGCGGCCATAGCAGGCGAGCCACCCGCCCCGCCGATCGCCGGCCTGGCGACTCCCTTCGGTGTCCACCTCACCACGGGCGCGGTCCGCGCGGGAGCAGGCGACCTGGCGCTGGCCGGCACAGGGGCCGTTCTGATGCTCCTTGGGCTGCTCGCGAACGGCATCCTCTACGGCCTGGGCAAGCTGCTCACGCAGGTTCTCCCGGCCGCGGCCGCCCTCGCCACCGACCTCGGCGCGGCGCGCGCGGTCCCGGGGTTCATCGCGCAGGTCGCTCTCTTCCTCCTCCTGCTCCGGTTGCTTCCGCTCACCGGTGTCCACGCAGCCGAGCACATGGTGGTGCACGCGATCGAGGAAGGAGAGGACCTGACCCTGGCGAAGGTGAGGCCGATGCCTCGGGTGCACCCGCGCTGCGGTACGAATCTCATGGCCCTGATGGCCCTCACCTTGATCAGCCTGGAGTTCGTCATCTCCTTGGGTGCGCTCGCCGATGCGGTGACCACGGCCCTCGTGTTCTTTGCTCTGATGATCGTTATCGTCTTTGGCTGGCGGCGGCTGGGGTCCGGGCTGCAGCGATGGGTGACCACTCGTCCGCCCAGCGACCGGCAGCTCGAACAGGCGATCAAGGTAGGGTCTTCGCTGCTGGCGCAGGTGAGGCTGCAGCCAGCGGCTTACGCGGGGGACCTGGCACGCTTCTGGCGCACGGGCTTGCTACAGGTGGTGGCGGGGTTCACCGCTGCCTCGATCGTGGTGCACTACGGCTGGCCTCTGCTGCTCGCGGCCTGGTCGCACCTGCACGGATAGGGGTGGAGCGGGCTTGCCCGCCGGGAAGTCAGTGGAAGGAATGGCAAGGGACCTTCTCAGCGAAGAGCTGTCGAGCGCCATCGCGCGGGCCCGGGAGGCCGGGGCTCTCCCGAAGCTGGCCAGTCCGTCCGTGGACCTGCAGACACCGCGCGACGCGCGCCACGGCGACCTCTCCACCAACATCGCGCTGGTCATCGCCAGCGAAGCAGGCGGCGACCCGCGCCAGGTCGCGCAGACGATCCTGGATCACTTGCAGCTCCCCCAGGGCCTGGTTGACCGCACCGAGATCGCGGGGCCGGGGTTCATCAACTTCACCCTTTCTCCCGTGTGGCTCCGCCAGATGGTCTGGCAGATCGTCCGCGAGGGAGAGCAGTTCGCTCGCTCCGCCGCGGGAGGAGGCAAGCGCCTCCTGCTGGAGTTCGTGAGCGCTAACCCCACCGGGCCGCTGGCCGTAGTCCAAGGCCGGGCGGCGGCCTTGGGCGACGCCCTCGCCCGCCTGTTGGAGCGTACCGGCTGGACGGTCTCTCGCGAGTATTATGTCAACGACGCCACCAACAGCACCCAGGTGCGGAGATTCGCCGAGACCCTGGAGGCGCGCTACCTCCAGCAGTTGGGCAAGGAAGCCGCCGTGCCTGAGGAGGGATACCAGGGCGACTACGTGATCGAGATGGCCGAGGAACTCGTGAAGGCGGAGGGGGACAGGCTCCTGGGCCTCTCACAGGAGAAGCGGCTGGCCGCCCTCTACCGGTACTCGCTGGACAGGATCGTCGAGAGCCACCAGCGCGACATGGCCGCCTTCGGCGTCCACTTCGACACTTGGTTCATGGAGAGCTCGCTCTACGCCACCGATGAGGTCAGCGCGGCGATGGAGGCGCTCCGCGGCAAGGGCCATACCTACGAGGCGGAGGGAGCGCTGTGGCTGCGCGCTACCGACTTCGGCGACGATCAGGACCACGTGCTGGTGCGCAACGACGGTCGCCCGACCTACCTCGCCGCCGACATCGCCTACCACAAGAACAAGTTCGAGCGCGGCTTCGACCGGCTGATTGACATCTGGGGTCCCGACCATCACGGCCATGTCCGCCGCACCAAGGCCGGCGTGCAGGCTCTGGGCTACGATCCCTCCCGTTTCGAGATCCTGATCCACCAGTGGGTGCGGCTCTTCCGCGGCTCGGAAATGGTCCGCATGTCCAAGCGCGCGGGTGACATTGTCCCCCTGGCCGGATTGCTCGATGACGTCGGCAGCGACGCTGCTCGCTTCTTCTTCCTCATGCAGTCCCTGGACAGCCATCTCGACTTCGACCTCGAGCTGGCCAAGAAGCAAGCGGCCGAGAACCCGGTCTACTACGTGCAGTACGCGCACGCTCGCATCTGCAGCATTCTCCGCACCGCCGAGGAACGCGGGCTCGACCTCTCCGGCAGCGGCCAGGCCAACCTGGATCGGCTCGGAGAGCCAGATGAGCTAGCGCTGATGCGCAAGCTGTCGGAGTTCCCCGAAGAGATGGAGCAGGCTGCGGCCCGTTACGAGCCGCATCGCATGACGCGATACGCGCGCGAGCTGGGCAGCATCTTCCACGGCTTCTACACGAACTGTCGCGTGCTGGGGGAAGACGCGGACCTCACCGCCGCGCGCCTCGCGCTTGTGCTGGCCTCCCGCACGGTGCTGCGCATCGTGCTGGGGATCATCGGCGTCTCCGCTCCAGAGCAGATGTAGCTTCGCAGAGCGGGCGTTCCCGCCGGAGGCGGGCAAGCCCACGCAGCTGGCGGCCGCTGGCTGGGAGGGCAGAGAGCTAGCGAGTTTGGCCCAAAGAAGTAAGGGCGAAACTCGTTAGAACACCAGCGAATGCCTGAAGAAAGACGTTCGCGCAATGTTGCTTCGAGGGCGCATTCGCGCTGGGGCAGATGCGCGGTATTGCGCGAACGTCAGTAGGGTGAGGGAGATCCCGAGCGAACTCCAGCAGAGAGAACTCCTGCCCGGCTCGCGGTCAGAGGCCGACCGCGAGGCTGAGCTCCTCGCCCGCCTGGGCGAAGTCTGGCCCTCAGGCCTCCCACGGAGAGAGGTCGCCGGGCTTCCTCCGCTGGTGGCGGACCTGGTGCGGCCTGGCAAGCACACAGGACGCCTCCTCCGCGCTGCTGCTCGACTCGACCACCTGCTTCCGGGTTGGCCCGAGACCGCGGCGTCGACCGTCGCGAGCCGGCTGCGAGGTGCCAGTTCGTCTCCTGGTCCTGTCGCGGCCAACATCAAACGACTTGCTGCTCTCCTCGCGCGCCGGCCCCTGCGCCGGCCGGAGTCCCTATTGGGCGCTCTGGAGAGGACCGCCGGTGAGAAGCGCTTCTGGCTCCTGGTCGCGGTCTCCGGCACCGACACCGCGGAGGTTCGGGCTGCCTGGCTTCGCCGTCTCCGCCAGTGGGCGGCCCTGGGCGATGGGGAGCCTGACCGCGGCGCCTGGTTCACATTTCTCCGCGCGTTCACAGGCGGCTGGATCGACTGGCCAGGATTTCGCGACTGCCTCCGGCAGGGACGCGTGTTGTCCGCCGCCGCGCCGGATGGAGCCTACCGAACGGCCCTGGATCGCCTTGGCCTTTGGGCTCACCCCGTGTTCGCGAGGTGGTACCGTGGGGTGGTCTACGAGGTCGCGCATCAGCCGGATGTCAGACTGTCCCTCCAGGCCGGGGCCTGGATCACGGACTTCCCGGGTGAGGACTACCTCTGGTCCGCGCTCGACGAACTCGAGCGCGAGCCAAATGCCTGGTGGCCGCTCCACGTGCTTCGCTGGGTCTCGCTCGAGGGGTCCATGGGCGAGAGTATCAAGCATCGGCTCACCCGGCACTCCCCGCTCGTGCTCTGTCTTGCCTCGCTAGTTCGCAGCGAGATCTGTGCGGCGGTGGGCGGGACCGCGGGCTGGCCGCGGCACGAACAGGTGGTCTCCTGGCTGAAGCGCGCGGGCCCGGCGGAGCCGCTGGATCTGACCTGGGCCGACGGCGTGCTGCGACCCTGGGCGGAGGTGGCCGGCGAGCCGGCGACGCTCGCGGCCGGCGCCCTCTGCTCCGTTGACCCGCCGGCTGACTATGCCGGCCCTGATGAGGGCGCGCTCCGCCGCAGAACCTTTGTCACTGACCACCTGATCGCCGACTTCGATCGCGTAATGGCAAACCTGCTCTACCTGCACGCGGCCCGGAAGCAGCACTTCGCGATCGTCGCAGACCAGGCCGGCCGCGGGCAGCCGACCGCCTTGCGGGCGCTGGCGCTTTGGCCGGAGCAGGCGGAGGCCGCCGCGCCGATCCTCTTCCGGTTGAGCAGAGAGGGCAGCAAGCTCGCGCGCGAAGCCGCCCGTGAGGCCCTGGAGGTGTGCCGCGAACGCCATGGGATCAGCGACTTGGCGCGCCTGGAGAGGCGTGTCGATCTCGCCGCCGCCTGGTCCGATGCCGGTCTCGAGGGGAAGCCTGCTCTCGCCTGGCGAGACGTGGCTGGTTATCATGTCCGCCTATCGGTCGGCGCGGGCAAGGTGCGGGTTGAAGCCTACTCCGGCCCGCGCCGCCTCGCTGCTCTCCCTGCCGGCGCGCGGGCCGATCCGCAGTACGCCGAGATTCGCGAGGCCCGCGCGGCCCTTGCCAGGACCTACCGTTACTTCCGGGGCCGGCTCGAGCAGGCGATGGTCGAGGGACAGGGGTATGAGGGCAGCGAGTTCACAGTGCTGCTGGCTAACCCGGTGGTGCGCTCACTCGCCTCCCGCCTGGTGCTCGCGCTCGACGGTGAGGTGCTCTACCCGTGCCAGGGCGGCGCGATGCCTGAATGGTCACCGCCGCAGCACCTCGCGGCCGCCCGGCACATCTCGATCGCTCACCCAACCGAACTCTGGGGCCGCGGGCTGCTCGCGCAATGTCAGCAGGCGATCGTCGAGGGGCGGATCGCGCAGCCCTTCAAGCAGGTCTTCCGCGAGGTCTACCTGCTGGGGGAAGGTGAGCGTTCGGCCGATTCCTGCCATCGGTTCAACGGGCATGCGCTGGTCGCCCGGCGCGCCTTCGCGCTGCTTCGGGAGCGAGGGTACTCCCCCGGCAAGGGCGATGCCATGAAGGTATGGCCCGACGGACTGCGCGCGCACATCGCGTGGGCGGGACCAGGCGAGGAGGCGGGCAAGCAGGTGGGGCGCAACACGGGCGCCGAGCCCGTCACCAGCGGCGCGGTCTGGTTCGAGCGCGGCGACGGCACGAGACTGCCGCTGGACGCCGTTCCGGCCATCGCCTTCAGTGAGACCCTTCGCGACGCCGATCTGCTGGCGTCACGGGCGGCCGCGGGAGAGCTCGGCTTCACCTCTGAGGAGACGCTTCGACTGCGGGCCACCCTGGTGCGCTACCTGGCGCGCGCGTTGGGAATGACGTCAGTCTACGTCAGCGACGACGATACCCACGTGCTGGTAGAGGGCCGTCGCGCGATGTATCGCCTGCATCTCGGCAGCGGCTCCGTGCTCCTCGAGAAGACCCGGCGCCACCTGGACCTCGGCTCGCTTCGCAGCGAGGCGATGGAGGCCCTGGTGGCCGAGAGCATGGACTCCGCCACCGCCCGCATCATCGGCATCGTCGGCTTCCTCAGCCAGGACGAGCAGGTCACCGATCCGCGCTTCCTCGACCAGCTCTGATGTCGAGGCGGTGGAGCAGGGGGCTAGCTCCTGCCGAACGTGGACACTCGCCGCTCACGCGGGAGCGAGGCGCTGTCCCAAAGTGGTCGCCTGCTCACTGCCGGGCCAACCAATCCGCCTTAGGCGGATTTGCCCGTGCGGGCTCCTGTGCTATAATCGCCGCGCCATGACCGACCCGCGAAACCGCCTGATCGTCGCGCTCGACTTCCCAAGTCTGGAATCCGCGCTCGCCCTTGTGCGCGCGCTCCGATCCCAGGTCAGCCTCTTCAAGGTCGGCCTGGAGCTGTTCAACGCGGCCGGTCCCGGCGCGATCGCGGCGCTGCGCGAGCTGGGCGCCAGAGTCTTCTATGACGCGAAGTTCCACGATATCCCCAATACCGTGGCCGGGGCCGCGGCGGCAGCCGGGCGGATGGGCGTGTGGATGGTGAACGTGCACGCACCGGGCGGACGCGCTATGATGCAGGCGGCCAAGCAGGGGGCCGCGCGAGGTGCGGCCGAGGCCGGCTTCCCGCCCCCGCTCGTGATCGGGGTCACCGTGCTCACCAGCCTGAGTGACAGTGACTTGAGTGAGGAGCTGGGCTTCTCAGAGAGCGCGGAGCAGACCGTGCTCCGCCTCGCCCAACTCGCGAAGGCCGCGGGCCTGGATGGTGTTGTGGCCTCCGTGCGCGAGGCGGCGGACATCAGGCAGATGTGTGGAAGAGAGTTCGTGATCGTCACACCCGGCATCCGGCCCGCGTGGGCGGGGGCCGGAGATCAGGCACGAATCGCCACACCCCGCGCCGCGCTCGAAGCTGGGGCTGACTACCTCGTGATAGGCCGCCCCATCACTCACGCCGACGATCCGCGGCAGGCGCTCTCCAGAGTCCTGGACGAGATGGCAGCGTAGAGCAGGGCTGCGATCCTGCCCTGCCGGAGGCCCATGGAAAGCGAACTCGACCTGCTGCTCGGCACGGCAGTTGACAGCCTGCTGAAGTTGGGTATCCTGTTGCACTTGTACGGCGCGCCTGCCGGCCCCACATCACAGCAGGGGCTGCGGAGTGACACCCGCGCATTCCTCCCAGGGAATGCGCGCCTCCCCGCAGCCGGGCCAGTGCCGGGTGTGGCCAGCGCGAGCGAGATCGCGCTCCAACTACAGCGCCCGGAGGACCAGACTGCCCAGGCGCTTGAAGAGCTGTCACAGGTCGGCCTGGTCGCGCGATTCGCGCTCGGCACCGGCCGCCATGTGCTCTACGGTCTGCCGGACGACAGTCACGTACAGGAACTCCTGGCCCTTCTCCATGACCGCTACCACCGAGACCAGGACAGTCGGACCCAACTAGTGCGGCAGATGATCCGCCAAAGCGATGACAGTGAGACTCAGAATCTCTAACAATACCCCGCGCGCTGGCTGTATCAGAGCACTACGCCGACCACGGTGGCAGTGGCAGGAGGTCCAGATACAGCCTGTTAGTCTCACCGACCGCCGGGGTGATCGAGGCGGGCATGCCGGGCGACGCGTGCTCTACGCGGGGCAAAGATGACCCCACCGCCGGTCCACAATAGTAGCGCGCCCTCCTCAGGTGCAGGCAACACGAACCGTGCCGCCTTCCGCCAGGAAGCGGACCGCCTCGTGCTCACCAACCCGATGCTTGCGATGGCCCTGTCAGCCTCAGATGGGACCATCGTCTCTCTCTACCATCGGCGCACCCAGCTCGAGCTGCTCGACACCAGCCAGGCTCAGGCGCAGGCCGTGTTGTGGCGGCTGAGACTGCGGGCCGGCGCCGGGGCGACCGCGGTTGTGACCAATCGCGGCTGCTCCGACTTCAGCTATGAACTGGACAGTAGTTCGGAGGGCTACCTTCACCTCCGGCTGGTCTGGTCCGGCCTGCGCGCGGGGGCCGAGCAGATCGGCGGCCGGGTGACCGCGATTGTCACCCTGGCCTCCGACTCCCCCGTCACGTGGTGGGACCTGGAGCTACAGCTTCCCGACCACGTCTCTCTACAGTCCCTGGATTTCCCGTGTGTGTGCGGCCTGGGCGCGGCCGAGAGCACGGCTCATGAGCTGCTCTTCCTGCCCAGGTCGGGCGGCCTCGCGATCCCCGACCCGCGCCCGGCCACGGTGGCCTTCAGCAGAGAGGAGAACTGGCAGGTCGAGTACCCCGGGCCGGCCGGCCTCCAGATGGTGGGGTTCTCTGTGGGTGAGCGAGCGACGGCCTGGCTGGCAGCCGGCGATGCTACGGGTGCCCGCAAGTCCTTCGTGGCGGCGGGCCTGGCCCGATCCAACCGGCTCGCGCTGTGGATCACCCACCATTCGGAGGGCGGCCCGGATGGCTTCTGGTCTCCCGGTTATCCCTGCTGTCTGGGCCTGGTCACCGGGGACTGGTTCGAGGCGGCGCGGGAGTATCGCGCCTGGTCGGTGGAGCAGGCATGGTGCGCGCGAGGAAGGGGAGGAGAGCACGATTCACCGCCTCTCACCCGGTCCTATGGTCTCTGGGTGAGCCACTGGGGCGATGCCAGGAGCGCGCTCACGGCCAGCCGGGAGCTTCAGCGTCTAGTCAACGTGCCCATCAAGCTGGACTGGCACTGCTGGCACCGCTGCGCCTGCGGCGGCGCCTATCCTGACTACTTCCCGCCCCGCGATGGCGAGCAGGCCTTTTCAGACGCGAAGCAAGCTCTTGCGGGGAGCGGGGTGCTCACCCAGTTGGCCTTCAATGGCGCCCTTGCCAGCCCCGAGTCTGAGGCCTGGCAGGCCGAGAAGGCCGGCGCCTACGCGCTGCGCGAATCCCTGGAGCAACTGCCCCTCCACCTGGGCCTGACTGCCATGTGCCCCTCCACCCGGTACTGGCGGGAAAAGCTGGTCGCGCTGGCGCGGGAGGCGGTCAAGTGGGGCGCAGAAGGCGTCTACCTCGAGGCGCTGGGGAACTCGGGCCCCCTCGCGTGTCAAGATGGTGAGCACGGCCACGGCCCGCCGGGGCCGAACTCGTGGGTCGCGGCGGTCAGGCGAGTCCTCGGCGAGCTCAATGCCGCCCTCGGGCGCGATGTTCACCTGGCCACCGACGGCCCCGCCGAGACCTACCTGGATGTCGTTGATGCCTTCATATCCGCCGACGCTGCCGCCGAGCGCGAAGGCCTGGTCGCAGGCCCGTTGGGCGAGCGCGGATGGCCGATCCCTCTCTTCACCTCCGTCTACCACGAATACACGACCCTGATCGGCCCCGGGCCCTCCCTGGTGAGCCACCGGCCTCACGACCCGCTGATCCCTCTCTCAGGCCTGGAGCAGCGCCTGCCGACCCGGGTGATGGAGGGCGATTACTCCATCCAGTTCTGCCTCGAGGTCGCGCGGGCCGCGGCCTGGGGACACCAACTGATGATCACCGGCTTCTCCCCCGAGCAGACCCGCGACGACGGCAACCGCCACAAGCTCGCCTTCCTCTCCACCGTGCTGCGAGCCCAGGCCTGGGGGGTTGGCGCGCTCATCCCTTACTCGGAGTTCATGGGGTCCCTGCGCATTGATGCGCCGGCCATCGAGGCCAGCCTGCTGGTCAACCCTCCCGGCTCCGGCCCCGCCGACCGGCATCTCCTCCGCCGCAGCCTATCTCCGGTGCTTGGCTCGG
>Ga0315285_10000369_pt1 | contig 46296 bp, 46 predicted proteins | sample YL17G09_36_MG_FD_203698 | JGI IMG/M metagenome (GOLD analysis project Ga0315285, IMG submission 203698) | Sediment microbial communities from Yellowstone Lake, YNP, Wyoming, USA - YL17G09_36 | ecosystem: Environmental > Aquatic > Freshwater > Lake > Sediment | place: USA: Wyoming | collected...
CCCCGATTTTAGGAGGCTTCGGCACTTTTGGTGCTTCCTCCTCTTCCTCACCCTCTTCTGGCGGTAATTCTAGGCCAGGTTCCCCAGCAGGTGCGGCTGGTGCGGCTGGTGCGGCTGGTGCGGCTGGCGCAGTTGGCTTCGGTGGGGCTCCAGGAATCGGCTTAGCCTCACCCTCCGGCCCCTCAGCGATCGAGGCCGGATCATTGTCGGACTTCTCAGTGAAGTTATCGAGCCCAGGAGCGGAAATTCTCTCGATTATGCTCGTCCCAACAGACGCTAGAAGTTTCTTAGCTTCCTCAACGATATCGTCGGACGGTTCCGGCTCGCGTAGTTCAGCCGTAATCTTCTGACATTGCTTGGCAATGTCTTCCTTACCCTCTAACTTCCTTAGAACGGATTCGACAAATTCCAATGTTGCTAGAAGCGACTTCGCCTCAGTTACCTTCCTACCCATTCCTTCGTCAAGGGTTCTGGCGAGGAAGATATCATAGTCGCCTGGGAAGTCACCAGAAGATTCAAGAAGCTTGACGCCGTGCATCAGTTCGGCGTTCTCAGCTTTAACAGCGGTCTTCGACCACGCGTCGATAATATCTTCCTTGTTCACCCTAGCGTTGACACGATGAAATAGCGTCGCAACATCCTCTGCCAAGAGAGAGTTAAATTCGCCATTGGCAGCTAGAGCATTTTCGATCAAGGTGACGAACCCATCGCCAGTCAGCATACTAAATTCCTGCTCTTCCTTCAGGAATTTGGCAGAAAGCTGGATGGCTTCCTTAATATTGCCCTTAGAAACTAGTCCAGCGACGTTCTTAGCTAGTTTCTGGAATGTTCCGGATTCCCAAGCGCTCTCAGCAACCGACTTCATGTGCTTGGCGATAATCTGACGCTTGTCCATCTCATTGATAGGAATATCAAACTTAAGCTGCGACTCGGGGAATTCACCCTTGATGACTTTGCCGGTTTCGTCTAATTCGACAAAATCAGACACCGCTTCGCAGAATGCTTCAGCAATAGCTGGAATATCGATCTTATTGTCGTCTTCGATAGTGATATGATGAGCCATGCTATCTCTAGTTGTGACCCATCCGCTCTCGGGGATAACCGATGGGCGGAAACGCTGCATTTCAATGGTGCGGAAGACTTGATCTGCACCCTTGAAATCATCAGCCGATAACGATTCAACGAGGGCACAACAATGCTTGTCGAATGATTCTGGTTTCTGTTCTTCGACAACTTTAATCGGCCTCACGTTGGTAATCGCGATCCGATTGTGCTGAGCTCTACTGATGTCAGCGTGATAATATGCATTATCTCCGACATCTTCAAAGATCAGCGAATTAGCTTCAAGAGAGGTTAATTTATAATCTCTCTTAGCTTCCTTACCGATCTTCTTAACAATGTCTTCGAAGAACGCAACCTTGGATTGAGCCGACGAATTGATTGCACGCAGAAACTTCCTTGCGTCCATAATGAAGGCCGCAGGAGTCATGTTCTGACCAGTGCTTGACATCTCTCTATCTCCTATACTAATTAGAATTTTCTATGTCTATATTTGCTGGAATTTCACCATCTGATTCGAGTGATTCGGGTTGTGTTGATTTTAGTAACTTTTCCATCTGGTTTTTAGCATCAATTGCGTCCCCATCTCCTCTATTGATAGCACTCTCGATTAATATGATTTCTTGTTTATTACTGTTAGTTTTAGATAATCCATCAAGTTCCCCAGAATTCAGTAGATACTCAAATCCAGAATGTAATTTATCATTGCTCTTATGGTTAATTGCCTCTGATATTTCAACCTTTTTGATTGGCTTAGATTTGTTTACTTCCTCGTTCAAAACTCTTTCAAGCTCATAATCATACCCCTCAAGTGGCGGCAGGCCCGGTGGACCAGCACCTTCTCCACCCTCACCGGCACCTTCTCCGCCTTCTTCACCTGGGATTGGCGGACCGGCTTCCTTACCACCAGGCATTGGCAATGGTGGTAATCCTCCGCCACCCCCACCCAGCCCTCCGCCACCCCCACCCAGCCCTCCGCCACCCCCACCACCCTTACCACCCTCAGCAGCACCACCCTCAGCAGCCGCTTTTTCTTTTTCCTTCTTTATTTGCTTGATTTCATCGTCTGTCATATCAGTGAATCGTTTCAGTATCCATTCGTCAGGAAACATATCTGTTCCCTTTAAGGCGTCAATAACATCGGCCCTAGATGACCAAGTCTCGATGCGATATAGTTCATCTATAGCAGAACTTGCTGTCATATGCAGCGAGAAACTCTTAAGGTCCTTCTCTGTATATCCTCTAAGGGCAAGATGAATTATGGCAATTTTTTTAAGCCCCATAACTACTTCGCGCTGAATCCATTGCACCGCCTTGGCAAATTCAGGTGCTACGTGAGACAGCGATTTTGATTCATTATCAGATGGTTCACCAATACCAACCCTACTAAATGGAATCTTAAGCCCAGCTATCATCTTCTTCTTGAAATATTCTATGTCTGCAATCTGGTCAAGGTTCTCGGCGCCTGGCAGAGTCTCGACCTTTGGCCCTGAACCATCTGGTCTTTGCGGCAGCCAGAAATCATCTTCTTGGATTAGAGGGTGCCATCTCTCGTTAATATCGCCGGTCGCTGGATCAAAGAATCTCTTCTTTTTGAACCTTGACGCGATCTTCTCAATGTAGTTCGGAACTTCATGCGTTGGAATGTGCCCGACAGGTATTGTAAACACGCGCTTTTCTGGAGCACGAGTTAGACGATATATAATTGCCGCGTCTTCCATCAACCTCAATTGCTTAAAATGCTTTCTTGCGCCGTTAAGCAGCGATCTTCCGTATGGGTGGAATATATTCTCATATGAAGTCAACCTCATATGGGCTACTTGCCACGGGTGAAAGAATTCTGGATTTCTAATAATCTCATCTTGGTAAAAGAAGCCAATCAAATCACCATATTTGGTCTCTATTCTTGTAAAGTTGTACACATTCATAAACCGCAAACTGGCCACACCATCGCGGTTCTTGGTCGGAACTATTTCAGTTGGAAAATCACCATATTTGCATAGATACCTAATCATTGGACGCAATACATTGTCCAACGATAAAGTTTCATATAGAAGATCTTCGATCTCATCTTTGATAATTTTGGCATCGGCCTTGACCATTATTGAGTGTTTTAATTCAGGATCGATTAACGATGCTTCGTCTGCGTACAGATCTAATGCTAGAGTAATTTCACCAACTTCATCCATTTGATCATAGTCTTTGTAGCGCTCCAAACGATTAATGTGTAGGTTAGTTTGCTCAAGTAGCGCATGTTGTGACCCAAGATTGATAAAGTCGCCAGACGCAATAAGCTTATCAATAGACGACTGGTCAGTGAATAAACGATCGCCACGATGGACGTTTATTCTTTTAAAAAAGGCTGATAGTCTATCAAATAATTGAAAGCTCATTGGTCGATCTCTAATTTGTACTTCTTCAACGGTGGAGAATTGACTCTTTTATAATTAAATTTTGTGGCAAATTCATTTTCATTCATATGCATCGCTTTGGCTTGATTATATAATGTCTTCTTATGCATTTTCCATCCTTCACCGTTTACATAAAAATATGATGGTTTGGTATCACCAGCGAATTTCCAATTCGCAGCCTTATATATTGTTCCATAATGACCAGCGCTAGGATCGGCATAACTAACAATTGATTTGGTGCCATGTGGCACGAAATTAATTAACTTAGATAAGAAAAATGACCCAAGATTATGATTGTGTACGAACGACGATATGGCAAACCTAGTAAGTTCTAACATCTCAGATTTTTCAAGCCCGTCTGACACGTACATTTCTCTCCTGGTTGGGTGTGCCATAATTGCTCCGCACACCATTTCGTCGTCAATATATCCGCCAATGCACGTTCCAGACCTACCCATCCCTCCAAGATAATGATAATTACTCATAAACCTACGCATATCATCAATATCGGCGATTTTAAACTCAATATCACATAAATTAATATGCCTTCTCTGTGGTTCTCTACCAACCCACATCGCCACTAATGTCTTAAGTCTATCAACATCAGATAGTTGATTTTCCCAGATAGTCTTGAGCTCAAAATCATTAAGATTATCAATATATGATGACTTCGCCGCATCCTTACGCATAACATATGGCCTAGTATGCCAATAATTACCATTAATTTCTATTAAAAGCTTCGGACGAGCAATTCGTTCGATTATGTAGTCGAACGTATATGGCCCAACAACATAATTTGTATCAAATGCGATTCCTAAATCTAATAAAATGGTATCAAACTTAATCTCAGTTTTAGGTCTTGATACCAATTGGTTAGCTAAAGAAATAGCATGTTTCGATCTATAAACTGGGTCACTCCACGCTTTAATTGCTGCGTCGGAGCATTTCGATCTACTTTCGACAGTGTTAACTGCATTGTGGTGTTTTGATTTAAACCCTTGATCATTCCACAGATCCAAGCTCGACTTAGACCTAACAGATTTATAAGAATCATCCTTCCACTGCTCCGTTGTGCTTTTTGATAACTTAGCTCTTACTTCTTCTCTTCCACCAACACATCTTGAGCATTGCCAGCTTTGCTGGTTATTATTTATTTTAGACTTGACTCTTATCGTAATTACATGAGGTTCATTACAATTATCGCATCTACATATGACTTTTGGTCTATATAAATTAAGGCACTCAGTTCCATGCCCCAATTCTCTAGATGTAGCTGTCCAATCTATCATTTCTTGAGCGATTGCAATTTATATTTTTTAAATTTAACAGTCTCAATGTTATTTTTGGTCTTAGTATCTATCATAATACCGCCAAGCTGGTGTTGAAATTTGACAACCTCAGCGTCAATACTACACCTGCCGGTTTCATATTCGCTATTTACACTAATCGGAGCCATAATATTCTTATCACCTAACATAGGAAGAATATCTTCTGAACTATCAACAACAGTCATTGGAACGTCAACATTGTGGAACGGCAAAAGATTGTGGCTTCCAATTCTAATCGCGTCAGTTATACCAATGAATGCCAGACCCACCGAAATTATTAGGTCATCATTATTACCAACTCCTGGTTCTGCACCAGTCTTGTTTCCGCTTAACTGAACATATATCAATGCCTCTTTATATAGCCTTCCCGAATATATAGCATAACCATTTTCTCCAAGCCCATCGATCAACGACTTGTTCAGCACATGCTTACTCTGGCCTGTGGTTGAGAATCCAAGGAATCCAGCTTTAATCTTAAGATCTGCCCTTTTCCTGCGGCTTCTATAGACGTTCGGATACGCTAAATCTTCAAACAACTCCTGGCATGTGGCCCTACCTATACCAGTGTTTTCGACAACAGCACACGCATTATTGTACCATCTACCAACGTAATCAATCATCTTGGCGAACACTTTTGGCCTAACCTTGATTTTAAGTTCTGCTACTTGTTCACCTTCGCTAATATCGAATACTTCGATCGCACTATAGTCATCACCCTCACCAGTTGCAACGTCGCACCCCATTATATATTGATGCGGAGATTCTTCATAAACTTTCCCGTCCTCACCTTCCCTCTCTCCTCCCTTCTCTGGCGTCTTCCAAATCCACAAATCATTCCTAAAATCAAGTACCTCTCTTTCGGATGTCGTTGGGTTCACATAATCAATCACGCCGACTGTCTTGTAATTCTTGCCTTCTCTAGCAACTGTGCTACTAATAATTGCAAGAGTCTGCCTAGATAGAATTGTATGCCCTGTGCCGACAAATTCGGCCAAAACTTCTTGTCTAAACTTAGCGTCATCACCTTTTTCTGTAAGGTTTCTATACTCTCCTTCGAGCCATGGGCTCCAATAAGGGCCATATTTTTCAATCTCTTCAGATGTCTTGCACGGCCTAATTTCTTTTGTTGGACAGATTTCGATTTGGGATCTAGCCAATTCATCTCTATACTTTATTGACCATGTCATATCCCACCAATTAATGACAATAGGATTAAAGTCATTTTGACCAGCTTCAGCGTCAGTCCAGAATCTCCAATACCAATTTCCTAAGCCCTTAACAGTTGAAATAACAATAGCCGATCCGCCGTGAACCATTGTCGGCCAGCCGCCGCTCCACATATCATCCATGTGAGGCATAAATGCCGCTTCGTCAATAATATTGAGTGATGAAGCGTGCGAGCGTAATGTGTCGGGGCTTGATGTAAGGCTGGAAACTCTAGACCCATTATTAAATCCAAGTTCATGCTCGTTTCTAATCCCACCAACATCAGCTGAGTCTTTCCATACATCGTGGAACCATGATGGCAACTGATCATATACGAATTTGACGTTCTTCTTTAGGAAATTCTTAGCATCAGTATCTCTCTTGGAAACTATTAAAACTGTCTTATTGTTGAAAAACATTGCATACCATAGCGCAAATGCACCAGCTAAGGTAGATATACCACATTGTCTTGTTTTTCTGTAGATCGAAAATCTATGACTTAGGAATGCCGCTAAACTTCTTCTTTGGTAATCAAATAGTTTAAATGGTATAATACCGGCCTTGGGATGCTCTACTTTACAGAAATTCTCAATCCAGAATGCAGGATTCTTCTGGCATTTCCTAATAAGCTGCTCAAGTTGTTTTGGGTTTATCGCCATCGGCATCCTCGTCGAGCAGGCTCGATAGGTCTATAATCGTAGATGATGACTGGAATATATTAGTGTTCTTGGTGGCGCCAACCAATCTAGCAAATGAATCTAATAATTTAATTATGCTGGCGTTGGCCTCCGCTTTGGTGCGCAGAGCTGATACCAAACCCATTACTATGTGTTCCTGCGGTTTGCTATTCTGGTTGAATAAATCCTTAAGAGATGCTATCGTCTCCTCTATCTCATCCCTATCTGAGCCAAAATTATCAAGAATCCTGTCGGCTATGTCGTTGAATTTCTTGAATGTATGTTTTAGATCAACTACAGCTTCCTCCTTGATCGGCAGTTTCTCCTGAATAGGCTGCGCGGCAGGCAATTTACTAACATCAACATCAGCGCTTGGTAGGGGATCAGCCGCTTGTGCCAATAATTTTGTTAGTTCGGGATCAATATTGTCTACGTTGGTTGGCTTGCTTTCTGGTTTATCTGTTCTCTTATCTTCTTTGTCTCTTGTCTCATCCATTCTACGTGCTCCACTATAGCGGTAGACTCTTCCTTTCTCCTCTCACCCAAAGCCTTCGTGGCTTTTTCAATAGCGACATTGATTTTGTCTAGATGATCTGACAATTCGGATCTGGTGACCATTCTTTCAAGTATCTTTCCGATGGTCTCCAAACCATCGGCATCAACTACACCAAGACCATTGAACTTGTCATCGAATATCAATTTCGTCACAACAATAGCTTGCTCAGCCATGCGTTCAAAATGCATTTTGGTAGCTTTGGCGCGCTGAATTGGCCTCTTGGCCTTTCTTTCCTTATATCTCTGATCTTCCTTGCTCTTATCCCTCTTTGGTCTTCCTCTGAGTCCTGGACCTGGAACGCGCATTGGTACTTCGCCGTCTTTGTCACCCTTCTTTTGGTGCTTAGATCCAAGAGTGGTCCTAGTTTCAAGAGATGGTTGGTTGTCATGCGATAATAATGACATCCCCTCAGCTACCGCATGCTCAGTTGTCTTAACAACCTCCTTTGATCCTTCATCAATCATCGACGGTGTAATTGTTAAACTTCTTAATATTGTATCGTCATAGACGGCCTTGACGGCAAATACCGCACCGTGATATTTAACTGGCACCGAGATTGCCTTTTCAGCTAACTCATGATCATCAGATAATGCCGATGCATCCACAATAACAAATTTATTGCTTGGAGCGGTAAACTCTTCTTCAAAATCTTCCGGTTCTTCGTGTTTGCTAGTTTTATCGGGTTCATCAGTCTTATTAGATTCGTCAGATTCATTTTTAACCTTGCTAAGATCAAATTTATCAACTAACATTGCTGATGTTCTTAAGTGGCAGATCGGCACATTTATCTTAACGGTACCAATTGCCTTATTTGAATCCGGTGAAATCCCATCTATCGTCACTGAACCATCAGGGCCACTACGGAACCACATCTCAATTCCATCAGTTTTAATGACTACCTTCTGTTGGCCGTGAAGGTCTGTTTTCTCCTCAATGTTGGTCACATTTACATGATATGCATCCTTCAACTGATCTTTTACCATTGTGGCGAATTCTAATAAATTGCTTTTATCTGGCATCGTATTCATCCTCTTCGAAGGTTACGTGAGACTTAGTTATTCTGCCATCCTCTTCTTTTATATCCTTTTCTTCTGATATTGGTGCGTCTGTAAACTCGAAGCTCCTCAGCCTTATTGTTCTCAAAAATGATGATATTTTAGACCTCGATTTGCCGGAAGCCTTAACTAACTTTCCAATTAATCCTTCATGTGGCTTCTGGTCAACATCGTACAACTTCCCGAGTGATCCCAAGATATCAAGATACTCCCTATTATGTTTGCATACTTCTCTAGCCTCATCAACAAACCTCCTTAGGATGACGCTGCGTTGTAGTGATTTAGTATCAAGATGCTTCTTATAAGACTTGTAATTTTTCTTGTCTCTCATCTCCTTCTTAATATGGGCCAACATTACTGTCTTGGCCACTTGACTCCACATGTTGAAGACTTTGGTGTGGCCTTGAGATGAATCAAATTTGTATAAAGTTGATTCTATCTGAACCCACGCAACTTGGAATAAATCATTAAATGAAGCGTCATCGGCCCCAGGATAAATGTTGTGGAAATTATGGGTTCTAATAATCTGTCTAATCAGTTCTGATGCATGACTCATTATCTCGTCGCGCTTCTTAACATCTATACATCCATCATTGACATATACTATTAAAAGTTGCTCAACTTTATGATTATCAAAATAGTATCCCTTGCGTTCTGCTTCTGTGCTAGGATCATCATCTGGTTCAATTACCTCTATAACAGCCACTTCCTCAAGATCATTCACCTTGAGCTCACATTCAACGGCCCTAAGCTCTTCCGTCAATCTGAGTTTTTTCTTCGGCTTGTCTTTGGCTATCATAATATATAATATATTTCAATGATAATATATTTACTCTTAGAAGTGTATTATAAAGAGGACTTTTGAGGCGGGCGTCTAAATCTAGAATGTACGAATTGCTTTCCGTCTATAATGCCAGACTTGAATATAATTGTAGATGGATATCCCATATCGATTAGTGCTTTGAGTTGCTCCCTTCCATGCCTATAAAGATAAAAATTATTTAAAAACAAAAAACTAAATACTCTTGCCCATCCCTTGCTATTGTTGCGGACTGACCTTCCTAGCTTTTGGTCAAACTCAGACCATAATTTCCCACCACCTATGATGATTAGATTCTCCACACCACCATTTAAATCAAGCCCTCTCTTAATTATTCTACCGCCAATTAAACATTTAAGTTTTCTACTTTCAAATGACTTTATGCAATCTTTGCGGGATACTTTGCCAGTCTTGCCATATATAAATACCGAATTTGGTATCGTATGCTCAAGAGCCACACCAAGATCTTCAATATTACTAGTATCGAGAAGTATAAGTGTCCCATCATCTGGAAAGGCTTGTACTATTTGTAAGACTTTCTTGTGAAAGTCAGTATTATCTATTATTGTTTCTCTTTCTGCAATATCAAATGCCGTTTTATCTTGTGGATCACCGTTCTCACCGCACGCAAACATATAAAATTTAATTGGTATAATTCTTCCTATTTTCTCAAGTTCTCTTCTATCGGCCTGACTAATAATCGAACCCAAATGCTCTCTCAAAATGAGAGATTCCACGAGCTTCTTTTTATCAAATGGTGTTCCACTAAATCCATATTTTCTCCTTCCATTGAAATAGAATTTAAATAGCATGCGATATTGCTTACTAACTGCTTTATCGCATTCATCAACCATTAGAAGATCAGCCTGTCTCACTATCTCCTGAAATTGCTCTGCTCTATGTTTCCTTTTCCTATAAATTTCAGGGCTTTTCCTTTTTAATGAAGCTGGCGGTGATGACAAAGATTGTATAGATCCAACCACTATCGATTGGCCATTTGGGGTAGTACCACCATAAAATAGCCCAACCTCATCTATTACATCTCTTAATTCTAGCCTTGCTTTAATTTGTTCAATGATTATCCTCTGATCAGCAATAATGACTGTCGGACACCCAAACATTTTGGCGATACCAGCCATCATCTCTGTTTTCCCGGCACCTGTCGGGGCATTTAAAATTCCTATTTCATTGATACAAGCGGCTGCAATAGCATCAATTTGATGATGCTCAAGAATAATACCACTTAGCATGTTCGGATCAATCTTTGAGGGATCTGGGGCAGACGCCTTTGGTAGCTCTCTGAGATCCAATATATCCAGTGGAATTTGTTTCTTATCACATAATTCTTTTAGCTCACACAAAAATGGCAACGCTAATCGTTGTCTCTTCGTGTCATATTTACGATAATATCCGTCCCAGCTTTGCTGCTCAACATCGATAAATCTAGCTCGAGGGTGTTTTGCACTGAAGTGATCATCTAACATTATGCTAATATTAGAGTCGACCTGTTCTAGGTTAATATATTGATTATCAGTTATTTTAGCTATCATGCCATTTAAATACGATAACGGCGGGCAAAAGCCCGCCGTTACATAATAGCTGTTTAATATTATTATGACTTTGCGTTAAGACCAAGCTCCAGAAGTTTTGCGTCCATTGCACTCTTTAGACCAACCTTCTCTAATTCCGCGCCCTGAATTTTCAGAGCGTCTGTCACAACGGCTCGTGCAGGAGTTCCGTCTGTCTTGCCCTTGATCGTATCGATTGTCTTGGCGCATTCATTGGCTAGTTTGCCGGTCTCCTCTGCTACTCCCTGCCAATTCCCAGCCTTGATTTTATAGATGATAGCAATCACCGATGTAATGATTGTCAATAGCAGAGCAAGGCATGTCAGGATCGTATTGACATCAGTGAATGCAAATGCGAGAACCATGAGCCACCTCTTAGAATTATTTCTTATTGATTAGGGCCGTCTCGAACTTGAGCTTCAAGATCTCATCAGGCACGGCTTTGGCGGCGGGAATGTAAGCCCTAAGCAACTCGAGAGCTTTGGTCATCTTGGCCTCGCCCTTCGGAGGCAAGGCTGTGGTGCGAGGCGGAACTTCTTCAGCCTTTGAGTCCCAGTGAGCCGCCCACCACTCCACCCACTCGACTACCTGCGGGATGAGCGCGGAGATCAGGGCTTCCAGGTGAGCCTGCTGCACCCACTTTTGCTTAAGCAGCCAGGAGATGACGAACGGCGAGATCGACGCCACGATAGCCGCTAAACCCACAAATATAATTCCCAAAATGATGGTCCAATCCATAACTCTCTCTCCTATCTAGGTTATTGCTGAAATCATATATTTGACACGCTTATGCTGAACAACCGCCAAGAGGAGTGCCGCATCGTACGCATACTGGACATGGATATTTTTCTATGTCAGACGATCCACATTTTGGGCATCTATTATCAATTGGTCTGAGTAAATCGGACGATTTTTCTTCTAGTTTAACTTCCGCATTTTGTTTTTTAGTCTTTAGTTTGCCACATCTAACTTCGTGTAGCGGTGGTTTACGATGGCAGAACGTTATGTCACCCTCATATTCAAGCATGGCAAGCTTGATCGCAAGATCTATCACGCTCTTGCAATATGTGATATAAGGATGGTCAGTTCTACCACATGGACCACCCTCTTCATTGCCATACGATTTGCATATATCAGATAGCGGCGCACCATATTGAATGGCATTAGATATCGCTCGAGAGGCCCATTTCATGGCAAAATGAAATGATGGAATATCCTTAGTTACTTCGATCCATATCTCCGCCAACGAACCATCTTCGTACTCTCCAAACTTAAAGACTACCTTTTGCCATTTAGCGGGATCGTATATTGTAACCTCATGTGCTAGCATATTCCTTCTTGTTGGAGCTCTTCGCCTTGCTCCCCTGGGCAAAATCATATCTGGTGGTAGTGGGTCCCACCAATTTATATCATATGGATTAACTAGCGGTTGTGATTTCTTCGACCCATCTCTATATAGTGCGATACATTTAGCGCCCCCCTCATATGCCATTAGTATTGCCGACTCAATATCCTCTCTTGTAGCATCATTTGGCATATTTAGTGTTTTGCTGATACCCCCAGAAATATGCGGAGATACCGCAATAACCATTTTAACGTGCGCTTCCCACCTTAAATATCTCTTACCATATCCTGACCTGACGGCACAATCAAAGATTGGCAAATGCTCAGGTTTAAGATATGGTGCGCCCTCAAGAGTACCGTAACCACATATCCATTTGGTTGCCTCCAGATATTGTTCTTTCGTGAAATTCATCTGCATAAAAATGTTAACGCCGCACTTATAGTCGGATGGTAAGCCAATCGCTTCTTTTGATTTAGGCGTCCATTTTGAAGCATCAAATGCATCACATAGCTGAATAGCTGGATCGAGATCTTTTTCGATCATATCGATGTCTTTTTCGACAATACCGAGCGCCATCAAAGATGATCTATTAATAAATGGAGCGTCATCCAGCGTGTTATTACCAGCCACATGCGTTTCAATATCTTCAATTTGGCTATCAGTATATCCAAGATTCTCCAGCGCTTTGTGTATTGACCTATTGACCATTCTCATTGAACTACCACCAGATAGTCTCTTCAGTTTCACAATCCTATAATCTGGCTCAATCGAAGTTGTGTCACATCCCATTAGTAACCCAACAGTGCCAGATGGTTGGATAAGTGTAACAAAAGCATTCCTGTATCCATATTTGTTGCCCAATTGTAGTGCTTCATCCCACGCATTTATTATGGCCTTGCCAAGATCCTTATTGATTACAGAATGATTGATTTCCCACGGTGTGATCTTACCCTCATAGCCAATCTTGTTGGGATTACCAGATGATGCCAACCTATGATTCCTAATAACTTTTAGCATATCCGTCTTGTTTTCCTTAAACGCCGCAAACGTGCTAAGGTGTTTGGCTAGTCTAGAGCTTTGAATGTAACATTGCGCGGTCATCAGTGATGTCACAGCGGCACCAAGGTGGCAAGCTTCTTCGCTATCATATGGAATACCAGATCGTTCCAAAACTGCACCGAGGCCAGTATGCCCCAAGCCAGTGGTGCGATATCTTGCAGTTCCTTCAGCAAGTTGCCGAGATGGCAACTGTGCGGCATCAACCGAAATATCGAGGATAGTTAGCCAGTGGCTGCATACATATATGAAGTCGGCAACCTTAAGCTTGTCACCAGTTTCCTCAAACAATTTCTGCAAGTTGATGCTAGCTAGATTACATGATGAATTGTCTTTGAAAATGTATTCAGCACACGGGTTGGTGGCTCTAATTCTACCGTCTTTGGGGCATGTATCCCACGCTTGTATCGTTGAATCAAATTGCACTCCTGGATCGCCACTATACCAGCATGCATCGACTATGGATTTCCATAGCTCCTTTGCCTTCATTTTCCTAACAATCTCACCAGTTGTCCTACTGGTCATCGGCCAATCTTCATCGGTCTTAGCTAGCCGCATAAAACTATCCTGCATCCTGACAGAATTGTTTGAATTCTGCCCAGACACAGTCTTATACGCTTCGCCTTCCCATGACGAACTATACCCAGCGGCAACCAACGCTTCAACCTTCTTTTCTTCCTTCTCCTTCCACACGATAAATTCTGGTACCTCTGGGTCATCCATATCCTTAATGACCATTTTGGCTGCGCGTCTTTGACCAGATCCAGACTTGATCACACCAGCACTTTTATCGTCAATGACAGCAAATTCCATTGATCCACTGGCTCTACTACCGGTTCTCAAATATTCAAATTTGGATCTAATATTACTCGTGTTCTTACCAACACCGCCACCAATAGCGAAAGCTTTAGCCTCAATCATTAAATCGTCATATATTCCGCCCTCATCAAATAACGAATCGTTGCAGTTTATGATGTGGCAAGCATGAATCCCAGGGTATTGATAGAAATTGGTGGTTTCTTCAGCTTTGCCGGTTTTAGGATTATATCTCCACAATCCCTTTTTGTCGCCTTCGATGCCATAAGCCCAATAAAGACCACTGTTAAACCACTGTGGCGTATTTGGGGCCGCTATCTGGTTCTCTAGCATGTATATTGTTTCGTCGTAGAATATTCTTGCATCATCTTCTGTACCAAAATAATCGTTCATCCAACCCCAATATGCCCAGAAACCAGCCAACCTAGAAAAAACTTGCTTAGCGCTCCTCTCATGTGTGAAATGTTTGTTGTATTCGCCTCTAAGAGCGGTTAATTTTTCTCTAATGATCTTAAGTTCCCCAGCAATCTCAGGTATATTAACATCGCATTTTAATCGAAGGTAATCCTCACGATCTCTCGTGGTTTTAAGCGCGACCCTAAGATCCTTAACAGCTGCAATTGGTTCACGCCTTCTTAACCAATCTGGCACCTTTTTACCACTATCGCTAACTTCATCTATGTGCACCAGATCTACTGGTACCTCGGTCATTCTAAAATATTTGGAGGTCAATACCTCACGTGAGTTTTTATCAAATGTCGATGGTACTTCGGCTCCCTTGATTCTAAAAATTATATCTCCTGTCAAATCATTTTTAATCTCAACATCTTCTTTTACCCATTCCACGTATTCAAATGGATGCATTAAGTTTTTAGTAAAGTGCCTAACAAATTTCATTTTGGTACTCCTGTGTCTAGCAAATCGTCGCCAAGTATTTCCTTCATTGCCTCGTAATTGCTATGCCTAGATAGCAGCCGAATTCTAGTTTTAAGCATGTCTATATCCGATGGCATGCAATCACGATCACTACTAGTTTGTTGCAAGGCAAGCGTGCACTTTTTAGATACTGCAACCAACTCGATTGGAACTAACCCACTATTTACTAACCTAATAAGCTTAGGATAGCCTCCAATCGACTCTGGTATGGCTAAATCGCCGTTAATGAACGATGATGCCAATTTAATAGACTCGATAAGCCTATCAGATGAAACCGACGACGCCTCGATTCTATTATAACAAATAACAAATATATTAGACATGTTTAATATCGCAGTGCCTCTGCCAAGTAGCTTTTTATCTTTGGCGTAACGAATTATCTCGGTGACTAGAGATTCTATTTCATTCTTCGTTAAACTCATTTTTAATACTTTATCGGCGAATTGGCTAACGGATCGATATTGATACGTCTTGGTGATGTCATTGCATTTTGGTCTCCTAATAAATCTCCCATTAGAGGCCATAACTTTTCTAAACCATTCATAAATAGATAAAACAGTGTCAGATGGTGCGGAACTCATGATAATGAAATACGATTTGAGGCGCACATGGAACCCAAAGACACATCCACACAAGAAGAAAATCCAGAAATGATTGCGATCATTTCAAAAGTCGAGAAAATGATATCAGAGTTAAAGACTGAGCATAATATCAAGAGTGCTGTATTCGTATTCACCAAAGAGGATAATACAGAGCCAACAGTATGGTGGAATTCACATTTTTATGAAGCAGGAAAATTGATGGCGATGGCTGTGAGAAAGTTTAAGGAGAAGATATTTCAAGAATTAGATTGTTGATCGATTTCACAATATAGCGCGCCACCACAATTCGGGCATATTCTTATAAATTCGGTATCCTTAGGACCAGTCGGACACTTATCGTCTTGCCAATGCACTGGCAATTTGGCTCCACATTTTGGACATATGCCAGAATGAGCGTTGTAAACATTCTTAGGCATAATGCACCACCACTGAACTCTGGTGCCAGAGCCACACTTTCGCGTGGCTCTAGCAACTATATGGATGATGATAGGATCTGGAGGTCCATCCCTCCACCGACCATCGTTTGCCCTCATGTAGCGGACAGCACATACAGTTTTGAGTACCTCTCGCAATGAGAGGATCTCATTTATAGCTTTCGCTTACATGGGTAATTCGGTGGTCATCCCATCAGGATCCTCAAACACTGTTTCTTTAATATATTTCAACGCAATCTTAGTAATATATTTATCAGTTAACCCTTGCTTGAATGTGATTGCTCTATCTATATCGTGCGGCGAGCAACTATTTGATTCTATTACTACATCGCCATCAGTCAAGATAAATCTTTCTCTTTTGGGGCCATTAAAATGGCCGCACAATAAAACTGCCACAATCCACAACTCGCCATCGGTGGGGGCTGCCGCCGATTTCTCATTTAAATCTTTAACGGTTGTGGTGTGACTATTTCTGTATGCTATTTTTAACTCTTTCAGGCTCCCCAATCCTATTGGGTCGAATATTTTTTGGAGCCTTTTGGGCACACTCATCACACACCCACTTACCATCAATTAAATATGATGTCATCTTTACTGGCTTACCACAACTTTCGCATATTTCTTCAGAGTGCATGACATATCTCCTACTTAGTTGGCCCCCTTAAATATCCCCTACCGAACCCGATAGGAGCTGGGCCAAACCGTTTCTTGCCCAGCTTCTTACTACCTTTTGGTGGTGGCGATCCATTTATTGCCTTAAGTGACTTGCTACCACAGATTACTTTCTTTGCCATGTTATACCTCAAATACTACTCAGTTTACATTTGAATCTTGTACGGCCAAAGTTGAGATGATTCATCGATCTGCATCATCTCAAAAGATTTTAGTTCAAAGCAAGTGCTATTACTAGTCTGGATAAGAATATTTTCCTTTAACGGCAATTTATCGATAATCTCATGAATCGTTTTTAATTTAAATTCTTCAAAACCATATGTTTGGAATACATGCCTATCATTAAATGTAGCGACAATTATCCATCCTTGTTCGCATAATGATTCTCTGCTATTACCAGGCTTGTTTTCGTCTATCCACTGCCCATGCGTCTTACCTTCTGGTAACTCAAATAATCCAGTCGGCAATGAATAAAAATAATTTTTCTCAAATGGATATATCATGCTTCATAATAGAATCTGAGTTGGGTTTCTCCTAACACGATCAATTCATTGATACCAATGCCATATTCATTTGGATCTGCTAGTTTACCGGTCTTTAGGATATCATCGGCTGGTTGAAATATAGTCGTAAAACTTACACCATCAATGCCCTTGATAGCAGTTGAAATATCGTCGATGTGTAGTTCTTGCCCCATATCAAACTTTGTAACGTCGAATAAGTCTTTGACCGCTTTTTCTACCTGATCCTTAACTGTCGATGCTATAGCATTACGATTCAAGACGATATTAGCTTCAAGTTTTATTCTTTTGATTGAACCATCTAAAACCCTTACTTCATCTGATAATACATTAATCTCTTCTAGATAATTCTTAAGTCCCTTCTTAAGTCCAACACTTGGTTTAACCGGCTCGTCAGTTCCCTCGGCGAGCACATATAACTCAACAATATTGGCATTCAAGGATGTTCTAACTGTGGCCACTGACTTCGACACTGTACCAAACACAGGATGTGAGAAACTCGATGCCATTTGTGCATAGTCTGGCCCGGAAACTGCTGCATTCAACGTTGCGGCTTCACGTGGCGCCCTTTTCTTAGCATCGCTTATTACTTCTTCATCCATTCCTCCCTGTGATGGTTTTGGGTTGTTAAATGACACCTCGACTGGTGCCGAAGCTGGTGGATCTGGTTGGAATGGTCTTGTAGTATTGATGCGACCAGATCCAATTCTACCTCTACTTCCACCACCAACCCTATACAGAACAGTAGCCTCTTCTCCAGCAAGAGGTGCCTTACCAGCTTTGTCATCACCAAATTTTATTCTTATCCCACCATCGATAGTAATCACCTCATATACCTGATCTTCTGGGCCAGACCTCTCTATAATCAACACCCTTTTCCATTCTTTTACTAACGATCCACTCTTGATGTTAACGAATATTGGATCACTTAATATATTATCAGCAATAATATCGATAACCTGATTCGCGCCACCAGCTGATATTGCTACAAACGGCGTGTCAAATTTACCTTCAATCCCAAATGCGACCACACCACGTTTCCCTGGCAAAACTTGGATCGAATCAGTCCAGTTATTTGGTGCTCTGAACATCTCGTACGTTAAAGACTTTCCATCTGCACCAGTGAGATTGAATATGACGCCAGCTGGAATTTGTAGACTCGTTTGAAGTGGCGAAGGTACGCTCGCTTCTATATCCACTACAGCCGGTGTCGCTGTGTGTATCTGCTCGTTTATGAGAGACAAGTGATTTGCAACTGCCTCCCTCGAGTAAGACGTTGGTAAAAATGATTCTTGCACTAATACTTCACCTCTCTCAGCAATCGCCGAGGCAATGAAACTAATTAGATCCACCATCATTATAATGCCGTTATTTTCAACAAAGTCATTAAACTGTGCGGGATAGTATGTCTTAATATATTCGATAGCCGCTCTAGTAATAGTATCGAACTCAAGAGATGTATAGTCGATCTTCCTGAGGTCAGCTGTTGGTAACTTTACGCCGAATTCATCAGGTGAATTTGGTAGATTAAAATAAGTCTCGTTACTCATTCTGCTTTCACCAACTTAATGCCACCATCAGAAATGCCTATTTCAATCTTAAATCTTTCATTTGGGTTAAGATTGACAGCACCAGCAATCGTAATGGTCATCTCCGACTGATCAGGATTAAGATTCACATCTATTAACGTGATCGTTACTCTTGGCTCAAAATTTCTAATGGCTGATAATATGCCAGATTTGATGGTGCTAATATCACCATCAATAATATTCTCAAATTGTAGAAGTGGAATCGGGCTACCGATTGCTGGCCTCATTATACGCTCGCCAGGCGCTGTAAGCAATAATTGGATTAAATCATTTTTAATTAGCCTCTCATCATGCTGCATCGGAAGGACGGTGCTTTGGTTATAAAATGGCGGATTGTATCCAGTCCAAATTGGAGCAGCCATTGTTACCTCACAAGCTGAGAGACTGCCAGCAACTTGTCTCTCAGCTCAGCAGACTGCGCTATGAGATCATTAGTCTCGGCAATCTTCGTTGCTTGCTCAGCCATAGCATCATTCAGAGTCTTAACAATCTTAGCCTTTATTTCTTCGCTACCACCCATAACATTTAATGCGCTTAAAACTTTATTGGCTTCATTAATTTTCTTCTGCAGATTGGTTACGGCAGATTTATCATCGGCGATTGAATTCTGAATTGTAGTCAGTTCGGCCTCAATCAAATCTTCCAACGATGTTGATTGCGTAGTAATAGATATAATATCTGACTCACTCAATCCAAGACTTTCAAGATCGAGTAAATTAGTATTATGTTGTAATTCAAGCCTATCAGGCACTATATTGGTGTCGGTTGACCCAATCTCAGTATCTGTAAACTCTAGTACCTGTCCGACTTCAAATAGTTTAACATTCGTCCCGTCTGACGTTACACCGCCGCCGGTTACAGTATAGATAAGATCACCTAAGCGAACGCGCCTTTGTTGATTAGTATAAACCTTCGGCGGCCTTTTCTTAACCTGCTCCGCTATAGGAAATAAGATGAAGTCACCAGGTAGTTCTGATGGCTCTTCATTTGATATAGTGAAGGTAACATTCCCAACGTCGCTTGGGCTGGTTGGGATTTGTCTAGAATACAGTCCAGTTGGGTAACGTACGATCACTCAAAGATCTCCAAGTATTGCTTGTTTATGCTATCGCCATTATATCTAACAATTTCTATATCTGGGTCTCTTTCAAGTAGATCACCATCATCTACTGCTACTATCCTGTAGATTCGTTTCTCCCCTCCATATCTTTGTACGCTAATACTAGCAAATTTATCGCCCTTTGCTATATCAGAAGTGGTTGCAAGTGGAATATAGCTCGAAACAAAATCATCATGATTCAACGGATTTGCGAGAGAAACTCTTAATATACCATGGGTACGAATTTCATCATCAAACTTTGATGATGTTCCAAACCATATTACTCCATCTTCACAGTATTGGTCGATTGGGTCGACCACTGGATCAGCTGGTGGTGGAGGTCCAGCCGATGGATCATTAGTGATATCTGGTGGGCCACTAGATGGATCGTGCACGCCTGGATTATTGCCATTTTTATCCATATCTGGTGGATTATCATTTCTGCCACCCTGGCCAGGACCACAATGAACCACCTTTGAGTCAACTGGACCCTTCTTACTCTTAGTTGGGTCACATCCCCTTTCCTTGTCAAAATCTTCCGGCTTAAGAGGATTGCATTCCATCGGAGATGGCGATTTGGGAGATGGAGACCCACCACATGGAGGCGCTGACCCAGCGGGGTGCCTCGGCATCTGTATGGCCCTATGTGTACCGCACATCTTATCAGTATAGAAATCTTTAGTCCTTAGCACTGGGCCAGCTCTAACTTCAGCACCACGAATGTTGACCTGGCCACCAGCCAGCATATCAATGTTACCACCAGCTTTCATTTGGATATTACCAGCCGCAATGATTTCTACGTCCTTTTGTGCAAATATTTGTACACTCTTTAAACCATTGCGTATGATGATATAATCAGTCGAATCGTTTATACAGATATATTTCTTTTTCTTTCTATCTCTCCAAATTGCAAAATCATTATCCTTGGATAGCCATATGCCTCTATCGTCGGCGTCCTTCATCTCAGTCCACGTACCACCGCACGATTCCTTTCCGCCACTATCGCGCATTTCTATGCCCTGACCCTTCGGGGTCTTAAGCCGAACATATTTGTTTCTCTCATCTAGGACTAAATGGAATGAATATTTTTCAACATTAAGACCCTTGAATGTCTTAAGAGCCCATGGCACTCTTTTATATGGCCCGTCAAATTCCCTCGATATTGTCTGCGGCGGTTTGGTTGTTAGGCATGCATAGTCCCACTTCTGGTTAAGCTCTAAGCCAATACCGTTTGCGGTGTACATCGCCCATCGTTGAAGTTCATCTTTTAAATTGAATTCACAACCAAAGTGATAGCCGTCTCTTCTACCACCGATAAAAATACCATTCCCAAATGGTTTTTCCTTATTTTGTGGGTCTTTTGGGTCTGACCCAGCATCATCTGCGGCAAACACTAATTGCCACGGTGTGCACCAATACCATCCTCTAGCATCCCCCTGGCCATCGCCCCATTGTTCATCATTAAACGGTTTAGTGCCAACATCGGATTTATTTAATCTCTTAATGAAATTATTCTTCTCAAGATCGGCGCCCTTGGACCACGATCGCATATATGTGCCGTCCTTAGTCGCCATCCTAATCCATAACTGATTTTTCTCATCTTTACCATCAACATCAGTCAAGTCTTTTACGCCATCAAATTCTCCTGGTCTCGATTTCTTATATCCAACATCTCTCATCTCTAGCTTATGACCAAAGCGAGTTCTCCATTCTATTCTGCGCTCGTCATATCCCTTTGGCTCTCCTTCCGACAGCATCTTCTGGAAATATTTCCACCTGCTAATTTCAAAATCTTCATCTTTATCAAAATCGCCGTCGAATTCATTCTTCCATTTATATCCAACATCAGACATCGTCATGAAATTCCCATATTTTGATATGTGCGCCATCAATTTGAAATCTGGCTTGTTCTCTTCTGGTGGCTTCACCGAGGCTTTATATTCACCTTGTGAGACTGGGTCTGTTCCAACTGGTGCTGGTTTCTCGGCGTGTTCCTTCGGGAAGAATCCAACGGCACCCATGAAGAATAAGTTACCATATCTGTCCTTAAGACCGGTGTTCATCGGCCTTTCGTCTTTTGGAAGATAATCCTCATCATAGTCATTTGGTGAACCGGCTGGTTCTCCCCTTTCATTTACAGCCAATTGTGTCTTACCATAAATTGACTCTAGTGTATATAGTTTCCTTCTGGTGGGGTTTGCGGCTCCGGTCCACATTATGCCATAAGGATGACCTTTTTCAAAATTCACCCATACCCAATCGCCCTTACAAATACATGGCCAGAAACCAGCTCTCTTACCACCAGCTGGAGGGGCTGGAATTGCCCATGGACATTCCTCGGGCTTTAGATCCTCATTGTGTAATTCTGGAACTTGAACTCTTACCCTATGCATTCTCAGAGGATCATTAGTCTCAACTACTTTGGCTCTATACCAACCCTTGAATTTTTCTGGTAGTTCTTTGACACGATCGCCAAAGAAGTCATTCCATATTTTATCGACTTTGGTAACGCCGCCGCTCATAATTCTCTCCACACCGATGGTCTATTCGGCGCTTCAATAACGCTACCAGCTACTGGCCAGCCATCGAACGGATTTTCGACATTATTGAAAATCAACAGCACCCATTTAAAAATCGTCGTACCATATATATCATTGGATATTAGATCTGGCCTGCCAGCTCTACTGCCGTTGATTTCTATTTTAATAATGTTATTGGTGCCAAGCTTATCTCTATCAAGGAAATCAAATCTCTTCATCATGGCTGGTGTAAGATGGCTATTATATTGTATAAGCTCGGTAAGCTTAAATCTCGATGTCGATTTAAATATTGTGCTATCTGTAAAGATGGCCATTAATACCACTCCTTAAGTGGCTTTTGCACAGCCGATTCAATATCTTGCTTTGCTTTCTCATTTCTATCAAAGATTCTCGTGTACATCATAAGATTCATAGTAACAGTAGCCTTCTGGTGGTATGCTTTACTGCCATCAAGTATAATCTCATCACTATATGAAACGCTTGCATCCAGCACGCGCCATGTACTAATTTGCCCTTGCGCGAATGGAGCAACTTCATACATCCTAACTTGCAACAATGGAGACATGGCCTTTTGCTGTCCGGCTACAATATCACGATAAAAATAACTCATGACCGTATGGACGGCGCTAGATACGCCAGCGACATTCCACGCTCCTCCTGTAACGACATATGTTAACTCCACAGTCATATTTGTTCCCTTAGATCCCTTCCAGACAGCAACTGGCTCATATGCATCTGAATCTTGCTCTTCATAATTTCCAGCTTTAGAAGTTGTTTTAACCCTTGGAGGAAACTGCAACGGAATTTTTTTACCGAGTACCTGGGTTGAAGGATCGCTACCACCAGGAAATCCATCAATGGGATCTGGTGGCATCATTGTTAAAGACACTGCGTTTAATATATCAGTGTCAGCTTTAATTTTACTAAACATAGGTCACCTACCAAGCCGAAACGGCTGGCCCAAGTTCTGATGGTCTTTCAGATATCTTCGGCAAATGCTCCTCGAGTATGGCGACGATCTTCTTAGCCTCATCGCTATTCTTCAATATTGATATTATTTCTGCTAATGGCGCTGATAATTTAGCGAACTTCTCAACAAGTTCTTTTAATTCTCTCTCTCCCTTAGATTCTCGCCCCATCTCTTGGTCAATGGTCGTGCTAACTGGACTAGCTCGTTCTGGTGGAACACCAGTAATGGCATATTTAATTTGCTCAAGTGGTGTCATCACTTCCGATATGTCAGTCGGCTTTTTAGCGCCACCACCAACCATTTTATTAATGTCAGCTATTGGATCTAATAACCTATCAAAGAACCCTCCAATTATTGGGAACTGTGACATGGCCGATTTGCCAATCTTCATAAATTGCGGAGCAACCATCGCTACGTATGGTAACGCAGCCCGGACAAGTTTATCAATTCCTAATAGCCCAGATCCGCTTAATTTACCTTTAGCCCACGTAGCGGCTCTACCAATTAGTGGTATCTTCTCTGCTACTCCAAGGACGCCCGACACTGCAGCCTTGGCCCCCTGAGCGATATACTTAAATGGATGAGCTGCAACATCAGCAATTTTGACCAAAATGTTAAAAAAGTCCTTGACTACACCAATTAAAACCTTAAATGGCGATATAATAGCAGACCCAATTGAACTCAAAAGCCCAATGAAACCTTTAACTCCATATGATATAAGTTTAAATATTGCAAGCAATGGGAGCAGAGCAACTTTGATTGTTATTTTAACAATATCATAAAAGAACTTGAAACCTTGTATTAATTTCCCTATCGGAGTCATACAGAAAAATATGGCTTTGGTGACTTTCCAAATATAGTCCCCAATAGACCCGAATACTCCACCAACTACTTTTAACGAAGGAGACTTAAACACTGAGATGAGCGCCTTCATCGCGCCGATCAGCAATTTTACCGGTAGCATTATTATCCAGATAGCAGCCTTAAGAGGAAGCAATGCTACCTTCACTAACCACGTTGTGGCCGAAGTTATTGATGTTAGTACGCTGCCCCATGATTTACCAGCACTAGCACTACCAAATATAGCTTTCTTTAGCTCGCCCCATGCTTTAGACAATTCATCTAGAACATCTTTAAGTGGCTTAATAGTTGCTTTCCATGCATCACCAAATCCCTTTTTTATGGCCCCAGCCACATCTTTAATTGCACCCCATATTCTACCAAATATCTCATATATTAGCTTACCCGCCCATATAATTGGCATTAACACAATTCCAGCCACAAATTTTAACGCTTTAAATGCCACACCAAGCAAAACCACGGTTGCCACAATGGTTATAAGCGGTAGCATAATTGGAGCCAGCGAAGTGATAAACATCAAACCAAGGGCCATCACTATATCAAGCACCACAGCTGTTGCAGCATATATCATCATTTCGACTGCGCCCAACTTCTCGAGTATATTCATGAAGAAACTAGTTGCCTTAATTATTGGATTTAAGACCATAAATATCGTCGAGAATACCTTCGATAGTGGTTTTAAAGCCTTGACCATTATTGCCATTATTGGCTCAAGCATGCGGATAAATTCTTGCTTGATCGTGGTCAGAGATTGTTTAAATGAATCATTTATCTTCTTCGATTTCTCCATCTCAGCATATTGCTGCTTGAGTTTCTTATTTAGACCCTCCACCCCACCCTCTGCTTTTGCCATCTTATGCATCATGTCAATTTCAGCTTCGCTAACGCCATAAATCTTAGCGATTATAGACTTCTGAGCAGCATTCATCTTATCCCAGTTAGCAGTTCTCTTAACAAGTTCAGTACCAACATAAGCCATTCTATCCTGCAAATTAGTGAATTGCTTACCAAGCGCACCAGTCAATATTGACGTTTTACTCCAGACGTCGGTTACAGCCTCCATAATTCTCTTTGCGTTTTCGGCTGATCCTCCGAACTTCTTAAATTGCTCGGTCAATACCATCATTGACGATGCGTATTGTTCAACAGCTTCGTCTCCAAATAGAGCTACAAGTTTAGACGCCTTCGAGGTCATATCGCTAAGAATCTCACCGGCCTCTGCTGAACTTAAGCCCAATCTTTCCATTCCTGATACAATGACATTTAACGATTTGGTCACACTAGTAGTGTTCTTTGTTAAACCAACCACAGTTCTGGTGAAATCTGCAGTTGTCTTTTCGCTGATTCCCGTGGCTACGCTAAACTTAGCGACTGTTTGACTAATTTCCCTATATTGTCTGCCAGTGGCTACTGTACTCATGCCAGACTCAATTACCGCCTTGGTAAACTTAATTGCTTCTTCACCTGTCAACCCGAGGCTTGACCTTAAATCCTGCGATGCGTCAACAGCATCGTGTATTGAGCCTACCGCTCGATATGTGGTGGTCCTAAACGCATCTTCAACTTCCATGAATTCTTCATAAGCATGTTTAAGTAGTACCATCGAAGCACTTACAAAGTTTCCTGTTTTGGCGGCATCGATGAACGCCTGGGTTACTTGAGCTTCCTTTGGCAACAGTGCTTCCAACGGCGTAAGCAACAATGTCCATGCTGCTTCGGATAATTTAATGGCTGCATACGCAACTCCCAATGGCCCTGCAACGGCTCCAGCTGCCGCACCAGCGGTACCCATGGCCGCACCAGCTCCCCCGGTGGCTGCACCCATTTTGGCCATTGCGCCGCCAGCCTTACCTGCTGTAGTACCAAGGCCACTCATAGATTTGGACGCGATACCACTCGCATTGGCCACAGTCTTGCTGCTACTAGATGCTGAAGATCCAATATCGTTGAAAGATTTAATAGTTGCATGACTTGCCTTACGGTATGTCGTACCAGATTTCCCAAACGATTGGGACATTTTAACCGCTGATTCACCAGTTTTCCCACCCTCTTTAATTATAGTCTTGTTATTTTTTGTTAACTCAGATCCAATATCGCCAATGGATTCATTAGTAGTTTGACTCGCTTTTGATATTCCATTGCCGTTTTTCGCAAATAGCTGCGACAATTTGGACATAGATTGTGGCATCTGCGTGCCAGTTGCCTTCAAGAACCCACGCGATGCACCGAGAAATCCTGAAAATGCTTGGCTCATCTTCGAGCCAAAGAGGCTTTTAGTTAGACCTTCTGCACCTTCAGTAAAATTTTCCCATTCAGTGTTCTCTATAGTTTCCCTAGTGCTATCGAGTTTATCATTAAAATCTTCGAGCTTCTCCCTAGCCTCCTGAGCTTGATCGCTATACTCACCAAAAGCATTCTCCATCTCAATGACTTGAGTTTTAAGACCTTCTATTCTATCTCTACAAAATGAGGCATATTTGTCGAAATCTTGAAGTGATCCAGACGCACCCTTAACTCCTCTCTCTAATGCACGAAATTCTTTGTTGAAATTACCCAAAAGCTTTTTCTGAACTTCTGCCATATGAGAACTACTTTTGGTTACGTCATTGAATTGCTCTATGGCTCTACTATCAACCTTAATTTCCATACCCTTTGATAATATATTTTGTATATTGATAGCCTGGGCCTCTATGCCCTTCAACGCCTCAACGGCTGGCCCGGCATTGAGCTTAAATTCAACACCAAGAGCATAAACGTTTAAATCACCTGGCATTTGGTCCTACCTTTTTGGCTGCAGCATCGAAGTCGAGACGATTGATGAATAAATCTGTCCTCCAAAATTTCGGCGTAATCGTATGGTAAAAACTAGTCACAAGCCAGTGACCTGCCAGAAAATATGGCTGACCATCAAGCCCTATCCACTGTAATGTAATTGTAGAAACGCCAAGATCTAGTGGGTCGGAAAATACGCGATCACCGTGTATTGCAACCCTCATTCTCATAATGTAGCCAAGCATGTTGAGAAATTCTAATCTAGCTCTACCATCTATATAATCTTTATATGGTATACCAACGTTACCAGCTGATTCTTCGGGAATCGCTGGCGCAAATGTGCTAAATATTTTCGATGAGGTCTTAAACCCCCTATCCTGCCCAAATTTAGTGTTCGATTTATTACCAGTGTTCTTATCGTATACCTTTGCTTTTTCTTTCTCGGTAACTGTGTCGATATAATAGCCTGATATCGCTGACATTCCGGCTGTATGCTCTTCTGAATGCAATACATGTGTGAAGTTATCTAGCATAATTTCAAAATCTAATGTGTCGCCAGGCCCAGCATCTTTTTGAGAAACAATCAGCAAACCAAGATCTTTGCTATTAAGCCCATATTCTTCCTTAATAACAATTCTATCATCCTTAGAGTTAACCACCCATTTAGTTTTATTGGGCGTTAGCGGTGATGACCAGTCAAGCAACGACAAAATGAACGTCTTCGGATCCTGCCTCATCATCCACCAATTACCTTTAACATTATCTATGGTTTTAGTGACCTCGACATTACCAATGCCATTTTCAGAGCATACTTTCTTAATCACATCAGAAACAGATCCCTCATAATATTTTCCATCTGATTTACCTCTACTTAATAACCATGTTGGTGGGTCAATGGCTATAAATTCAAGAGATGCGAGTTCGCCTTCGCCTTTACCATACAAGTTAATCATATACGCTATTCTATCTTCTGTTTGGTTCTCTTTTTCTGATTTCCACTCAAAATGAAAAGTGACTTTAACAGGTTCATTTCTTGCTTTTTTCAAATAATAAAGATCAGTAATCTTCTTAAGTAAATTAAAGAAGGGGTCTCTCAGCCTAGCTCTAACAATATATCCATTGTTGATTGCTGCTCTCCATTCAAGCCTGGTGTAATATGGTGCTACATCGATATCCTCAATTACAAGCTTGGTCCAAGTCGCATATCCAGTCTTAGGCTCACCCATTAAATTGTTCTCTCTTCTATTATAGAATATCTACCACTCTTCAGTTCAGTTAATGCCACACCATACGATGCAAGATGCAATTTCAACCACTCGCTAAGAACTCCCTGGTCCATCGAATTTAGTTTCGCCGCATTGTCGCGAATTTTCTTAACGCAACTATCGCTCAATTTATCAGATCTAAGGCATATCAATTGCCCGTCCTTCCCAACACCGACAGCAAGTACAACAGATGGTTTCTTATTCTTCCCAGCCCAATACTCGATATTCAGCAAGCGCATTTCTACCTCTATTTATATTTGAGATAGGATTACCTAGAGCGTCGAAGTGCTATGAGTGATTTGAGCGTGGCGGGCTTCATGAGGTCTTGAACGGCTTGTCTTGGGTCTAGACCGGCCTTTTTCATATCATTCCAGTCTTTATGTGGATCTGGCGGGACAGAATAAAAAATTTTACCATCAAAATATGGTTTCAATACATTATAATTGGCCCATATTGAGCTCAATCCTGCCTTAATACCATGAGCGTCTGGTTTATCATTGTCAGCACCCAATATAACATAACCTGGATTTAACGCTAATGCCTTACGGACCTGCTTGGCAGACAATATTGCGCCGCCCATAGCGACAGCCCCGAAGCCTATATTAATTGAATCAATGATCGATTCCACTATTATTAGTGGACCACCGGGCTCGACAAAATCGAATCCATATAAGAAATCAGATTTAACTACGCCAATGTTTTCCGATGGGAACATAAATCTTTTGTTGACGATCTCCCTACTTTGCCAATATACAACCATACCAAATTCAACATATGGGAATATAACCGTTGTATTGTCATAGTGTATAAAATAACGTTTAACCTCTTCGGTTGTGATACCTCTATACGATAAATATCCAAATGCTACTCTCCGCGCAGCGGTACCGTCATCAATATCAATTCTCCTAGCCCCATCTGGCAACTTTAATTCTATTTCCTCTGGTAAGTCTTCCTCTTCGTGTTCATTCCTATTTTCTCTTAGCCAATCTTTTGGGTCAACCTTAACTCCACTAATCTCTTTCAAGGCTTCAAAGAATGTAATCCCCTTATATTCTTGCACCAGTTTGATAAAAGAACCATCGTGCCCTTGGTGACCAGGACGCCAATCATGAACCCAAAATCCCTTTCTTTTACCGTCACCCGCCTTGATTTCTTTCTCGACTAGACTAACATTATAGTGACTGCCTGAGTCACCCCACGGATTTGGCATTACTATCTCTTGGCCACCTTTTCTAATTTTATAATTAGTGAAATGCTTTTCGACCCAGGCTAATATCATTTGACCATTAAGTTTCATGTGGTATAAAATACTATATAGGTCTATCTTGTGGGCTCATAGGCGTTGGTGCAGAGGCATTTGGATAATTGGTCATCGATGGCATCGTTGACTGCGCGTTCATAAGCAATCTCCAGGTATCCCTCATATTTTCTGGCAAGTGATTGAATGGGTATTGATCAGAATATAGTACGTTAAGTTTTATGCCACCTTTTCGCTTACGTTTACCCTCAACTGCGAGTGCGTGTTGGAGAGGCGGCTCCTGTCTAAACGCATAGACTTTTCTGTCGACATCATGCCCGACAAGTTGGCTAAACTCTGGTTTAGGAAGTAATACATTCTGTGGGATTGGAAGATCTTTAGATAAGAAGCCAGATTTTTCACGTTTCTTCTTCATCAAGAAACGTCCATTGACATATCATCTGATACCCTAGACTCACCATTTGGAAGAGCCAAGGTTATGCGATACTTATATGTTCCTATCAGGAATTTAGTGGTATCTATCCTATATTGTATTACAAATGGATTCGATCTATAGCTTCCTTGCCTCAAACCAATTCTAGCCAGGTCATTTTCTACAAGCACTTCGCCATTCATCGTCTCAATATGAATATATGGTTGCAGCATTGGTATAAGTGGTATTATCCTATTATAATCAAAATCATACAGCGGAAGCGGCATCAGACCAACTTCCATAGTTCTAACTTCTGGTTTCTTGAAATGCTTATCTAGTGCCTCAAACCCAACCCTGAGCGTAACTAGCTCATCGTCAACATACCAGTTGTCTGGATACGCCCAGAATCTATTGCATTGAGATACCCACCCAGACTCATCTTCATCGCCGCCAAGTGATACCTCACCAGGTGCACCAATGAATCTCCACACATCAAAATAAATATCTGGCACCACAAATTCATTCGGTATTAAGAATGGCAAAATATATCTACCAGGTTGGAAGCTACCACCAGAACCTTCAGCGATCCTCAAAATTGGATATGGGTATTGTGGATCATCGGGCAGTGGAATGACAATTGATAACTCTAGATTTTCGTCTTTAACTGCAGTACGATATATATCAACCCTACGAATTGCAAATGGATCTGTAGGAACGCCATTGTGATAAAACGTAACGTCTAGATTAACTATATTACCAACCCTACCTGATATTCTATTATATTCTGACACGGCATCCCCCTAACAAGTCTCTATATATCTTTGATTAGCCGTGTAGACTATATTGGTGGCTTACCTGGTGTGGCGTCTCTATGACTTTCTGGCGGGGCACCGCGTTTATTTTGCTTATCGTGTTCTTCTTGAATTCTATTAACCCACCATTTCCTATCTTCGGCATTCATTTGATTTTGTTCAAATAGTGATAATCCACCATGATGTTTAAGCGCAAATGATTGTCCCATATGGGACCAATATTCATTCTCTAGACTTTCCGGACTCCGTTGGGCGAAAAAAGCTTTCTGTGATAGGCAGATCCATCGTCATCGTATTACCACAATCTGGGCACGTAACTTCGATCGACGTATCGATACCAGGCGAATTCTCCTTCAAGAATTCTCTGATTGTGGCCGTGTCCTTAGCGTGCATTCTTTCGACAAATTTCTCTATCTTATCGGGGCTTTTATCGCCCATCGCGTCAACCATGACCATTCTTAGGTTCTCTTCGATTGTCTTATCAAGTGTTTGCAATTCTTCAACTTGTGGCATCCTCGTTGTGCGAGATCTTACTCTGGCGGTTGGCCTTAGAGTCCTTTTAATTTGCTTCTGATTCATCATCGCATTAAGGTCATATCCCCTAAGCAACCTTATACTAACCCAAAATTCCTGCTTAAGCTGCTCAGATACAAATGGAAGGACGACCTTAAATGGCTCCAAACCAATATCTGGATTTGGCTTAATGATTGTCGACCTCAACGTATTCATATCATATGATTCTGTCCAGGTTTTTCCGCATTCCTCTTTGCTGCATTCAACTAGGAACTCATACATATTGCCGTACGTGATACCCCTCAGATAGTACAGCATGAAAATTCTATCGCCAACCAATAGATTTAAATGATCAAAGTCATTCGGGAGTCTTACGCAGCTCTTCAGGATATAGTCAAACGACTTACCAGTCTGCGCAAGCCTTGGAGTAGCCAGAATCTTATCTGTCTGAATTCCCCATGCACGCACTTCTACTGTGCCGTTAGGTACGGCGCCACCATAATAAACTCCCTCACTCGGAAGCTTAATAGATTCCCAAGGAATTAATTGCTCAGTCGGCCTACTAAGAAAATCATCTAGTAACGATTTCTGCTCGGCTATCGACTGATCTTTGGAGGGTAGTTCGTCGCCTTCATCTTTAGCCTGCGGTCTGGCGATTCTCTTCTCTTTGTCTGGCATATATATTCTCCAATTAGTTAACTCTATTTACTATTGAAACATACAAAACGCGCAAAACATATTAGTTTTGGTTAGTTTCCCCACGACGCTACTCGGCTGGCGGTTGACGCCACCGCTATATCCCCTGTATTCGGATATTCTATCCAGTCATATGATATCGTGACAGTAAGAAGTTTGAATTCACTACTGTCATATAATAATTCGCCATGGTTTATCACTTTAGGCCAGGCATTGATAAATTTCCATGCATTATCGGATTGTTCACCCTTACCATCGGTAAGATATAATATAACAGTATCCTTATAGTCGTTAGCCATCCCAATTCCTTTTTGTGGATCCCATACCTTATTTTGCCAAGATCTGACCTTAGGTTCAAGACCTATCAAATCATAAAATGCAACTACCAAATCGCCGAATGCTGGTCTGGTAGCGAATTTATATGGTATAGAGCCTCCGAGAACATTGTGTTCTTCAAAGGCTATGGTTGGCATAGTAACAGATTTGGCAAATAGCAAGTCATCCGTTCCGATAGCCCCAGCTGGCCCAAACTTAAATATTCTCCAACGATGTGCCCTCTTTATATCCTTATTGATTTTAACTGACTCTTTTTCAGAGCCTTCAATTATAAATCCCGGCATATTAGGTCTTGCTCTCGCGTGTAGCGCGATCATACCTCAGTATGATCTCAACAGTCTGAATCTCAGTGTTTGAGTAGTCAAGATCTTGCCAGTTAGTTGCCTGTGGCCATACATTCAGAAGGGTCCAAGCTTCCTTTATGGTGCCAGCGCCATCGTGCATGTTGATTGTAGCTCTTTTGTTCTTATATTCACTTGGCGGAGCAACTGTGACTGCTGGGATGTTGACAACCTTCTGCACCCAATCATACACGAATTTGCTGACGTCTGGGCTTTGCTCAGCATCGTAGAATGCAATCGTAAGCGGCTCCCACTCCGTCCTTCCGGCGAAGTAGGCGCGCTCTTGATCATGATGCATTACTGCTTCTTCAAACTTCACACTTGGCCTAGCAGCCTTCTGCAGGTACAGTGTAGCCTTGTTCGATTGATTAACATCGTTAGCGATTACCATCGTCCAACGATGCTTTCTTCTGAGTTCAGTCACTGCGTTGGGGCCATCGGCCCACGCGCCTTCAATGTTAAATCCTGGCATCTGTGTAGCTCCTAAATCTCCGCGTTATTTTTGACTATTGCGTCTGGGTGACAACTACCCCACCAGCCGCCAGGACTTCTTCTGCGGCGAAACTCTGTTCGGTCCTGAGCACAACCAGATTAAGCACAATGAATTCGGCGGCGCGTGTTGGCTTCAGAAAGACCGATACCCAGAGCTCATTGCGATCAATACGCTCCGGGGTGTTGTTGGTCTCATCGCATACCACCTTGTATGCCGTCAGCCCTCTCCTTGCCATAACGTCGCTCAGCAGCGGGCTGATCGTGTTGGTCACCAGCAGCCTGAGGAACTTATCGTTCGGCTCGAAGAGGAAGAATCTCAGAGTCCTTATCAGGATCTTCTTCAAGTAAATCAGAAGCATCCTGACATTAACCCTGTCAAGCGCCGAATCCTTGCGCTGTAGGGTCCTCTGACCCCACACCGTGATCCCGTCCTGCGGGAAATTCACGATCGGGTTGACGGCGTTATTATATCCGTAGAGAAGATCGCGTTCGCCCTGCGTCGGATTGTACTCAAGGTCAAGCGCCGTCAGCAACCGCCCCCTGTTAAGACCAGCAGGGGCGAACCACATTTCCGCCACTCTAGATGTCCTTGCTATCACTCCCGCAATAAACCCAGATGGCGGAATGAAGATCTCGCCGCTGTTGAACTGGTCAAATATCTTGGTCCAAGACCAGTAGAGAGCGCCGTAGCTTGAATTAAGAGCAGCTGTTAGGTCGCTCAGGAGCATCCCATTGTGCCAGTCCACCACCTGTTGCGGCCTCAATCCGAATGGCGGGTCAATGATGTACAGGCAGTCGCCACGGCCTTCGCACAGCTGCAGACCCTGTGCAATAACTGCGCCGGAGCTATTGCCCGGAACCACTAGAAGCGTAATATCGTACACTTCTGGGTTCTCGAATGCGTACATGCCCGATGCTAGCGACGGGTTGCCAATAATGGCGCTATCAAGGTAGGAGCTAAATGCAGGATCTGCTGGGATGCCATTAGCTCCACCATCGAAAGTCTCAGTATTGAACAACCCAGGCATCCTGAGTTCGAGTGTGGTTGGATCTGTTGGGTCATTGCCGAGGTATGTCGGCCTCTCTTCCCAATTGATCCACTTATTACCATTAATGCCACCAATGGTGGTGCTTGGGTTTATTAGATTGGCGATGTATCTGTCATTAGTTGGATCGAAACTAACATCGTCAATCCGCTCAACCTCAATCCCTGATAGATCTCTGATCTTGATGGTATAAACGCTTGGTTGGTTATTGAACTGCTCGAGCGCCATCACAAAGTTGTTGATCCATGTGCCAGGCGATTGAGCCACAAAGAACCCGACAATATTCTGATAGAACGCAGAGTCCGATGCGCATTCATCGCTACCAGGATCAGTCTCGCACGATAGCGGTGTTGATGGGTCAAGAGCCCCAGGAGTCGGCATAATCACCCTTGGATCGGTAAATGGGCGGTATGGAACCGAGTAGGGGTAAGGAACATCAAGTTCTTCTGAGAGCCTAAGCGTCTTAATGTGGCTATAATCAGCCATCATTCTAAGTTGATCGAACTGATGGCCAACAACCGTAGCGGCCACCACCAAATAATCATCATCAGTGATTTGTATTGCAAACGATTCATAATATCTCTCACCAGCCTTGACCCCACCATTGTTTAGATAATTGGCCATAATAGCTGGTGATATCCCAACCCCAACCGGGATCGAAACGGCGAGATCTACCGTCGCATCCGCGCCGACACACAAGAAGTCAGCTCTATTCTTCTGCGTGTTGATGTTATAAGGTCCAGTATCCTGGCCAACCACGTGACTACGCGGCATATCGTATGCCCACTTCGAGATACCGACCTCAAGGCACCAAGCCTCAGTATCAACAACCTGGATCCTCTCACCGGCAGTATCGGTCCTAATCCAGATGTTGCCAGAAATCGCCACTGCTTTGAAATCTACACCGGCACCAACCAGAAGGTTGATTGCATCGGCGAATAAGCTAGGATCGGTGAACGTGGTGCCGTCTACAAATGCGAATATGCCCTGAGAGACGCCTTCCACCTCAACCTCAAACGACCTATTATCTGGACGGGCCTTCCAGCAGAACGAATCGCTCGCCTCGATTGGAGAGGAACCAGTCACTATGATCTCGCCAATCAGGCAGCTATCATCGTCTCCGGACCCGATAGCGATCGGCATTGACGTGCCAGGATCTACGCTCTCCACGATTGAGCCAGATCCAATCACCTTACCGTCGCTATTTCTGATGATTTCGTATTCTGCACCATCAACCGTTGAGCCAGACGAAACGTCTGGACCCTTGGTGATTAGAATGCAGAACGAGTCATCTATGGCCCCGCAATATGCATCGCTAAGGCCAGTCCCGACAAAATTAATCGTCGCATTCGTCGGGCCGAGTGTCGTACTCTCATCGACATCATTGAATTCGATATCATATACATCGGCTGCATGAAACACGACGGGCGCCAATGTTGTCGGTGACCTGAGCTGAATCTTGCCAAAATCGATTCCGCTAAAGATAGCGATCCTTCCCCAGCCATGACCCTTTGCTCCGCTGGTATCAATGCAAATATCAGCCAATTCTTCTGACTGACCTTCGTCGCATTCAATACCAACTCTCAATATCCAGGCTCCATTCCCTTCCTCAAGGTATGCAAGAGCTGCATACCCGAGATTGGATTCTGGGAATGGATTCCCGAATTGATCGATGAATTGATCGGCATTTGAGACGAATGTGGGGATGTTTATCGGCCCCTTATTCGCCGTGCCGATGAAAGCCGGGATAACATCGCTCACGTTAGCTGGCAGTACGCTGAGGTCGATCTCTCGCGGAAAGACCCCAGGGCTCAGGAAGACCGCCATCTTATCCTCCGTATTTCAATTCTCTGATATACGTTTGATTGAACCATTACAAAGGTCTAGCTAAGTTACTTTTGCCGCAATACATATGCATTATCTATGGTATATGGAAGATCGAGGTTGATAATGGGGCGTGTTATGCTTCTTGGGTCTTAACCTTGCCTTCTGATACCTTGATTCTTCCAGCCTTTTGCAGGTTAACAATTTGCTCTTGGCGTAACCTGTTCTTGGGGAATTGGCTGGATTTCCCACGGAATAGCGGAACAGTTTGTTCGCCAGCAAGGAAGTCTATGCCAACTGGCGACTTTAATTGAATATTAATCGCTTGACGAGATACGTTATGGATCATGGTATATTCTTCTTGATTCTTTTCCTTTTTTAATTGCCTAATCTCGCGCTGAGTTAGCGGCCTGCTCTTCTTAATCATTTCAATCCTCATCAGTTGGATTCACATTATCTACTAACGTGGAAACGTTCAGGCCGCCTCTTTCATTAAAATCTGCAACGTCTAGGATTGCGCCAGATGACTCAACAACAATTCCGACACGACCAAGAATAGTTGGCATAATCTTTTCTGGTAGAGGCAACCATGCTTCCCACGTTGTGGTCATATCGTATCTAACCTTAGCTAATTCTTCAGCACCAATATCAATATCGCTGCTATTTGTGATTTCGCTAATCTTACCTCTTATATTGCCTTTCAGAGTCTCAAATTCAACCATCAATTCGGCAAATGGGTTAAATCTAGTCACGATTTGATATGTTGCGTATTCAACATCTCTCTTCCTTTCAGCCCAAATCGTCATTGCATAATCGACCATACATGGCCATGGCCTAAATACCATCGCAACTCTACTACCATCTCCAGCCACAAACCTTTGTGCCATTGGCCTATATGGCGGTGAATATCTTGTTGGGTCCCATCTAAAGCCAGATCTATTGATCGACATCACCGGTAGCGTTATTCTGTTCGCATGCAGATCTTGCTTCCAAAATAACAACGTTTTATCGCCACCAGCGATTCTTACCGTCATTTCGCGCTGATTATCTTCTGTTGGAATAATTATACCAGTAAAGTATTTCTTGATCCCCTCATCTATGGCATGAAACCCCTTAGGCAATATTGTTCTTACATCAACTGGCGTCACAAGGTTAGTTGGGTCATATGTAATAGTTGTGTCTTTGCTAAGATCGGGATGGCCAGGGATTTGTTGTGGAATAGATGGATTCGGCTCGTATACGGCCCCAGCCGTATCTTGCTTCCTTGGTTTTGATGTAAAATCGTATATTGGCATTATTTATCAATCTTATTCTTAACAATTTGGCCGATCTCAATCTCTAGTGACGATTTTAGCCTAGTCCATGGTTTGCAGCCATACACCTCAATCATCCTGCCAGACCGCTCAATTTTATCTTGGTTAACCGCGCCCTGAGCATCAACCATCACAGTAGCTGTTCTCTTAAATTCATCATCTCTTGTGATTGATTGGCTCAAAAGCTTAGCCAGACTTTCCGGATTTTCCGTCTCAGCAAATTTATCACCAGTAGATGGGTCTATGATCTCTTCACCGTCTGGACCCCTTAGTGGCCATAACGTCATACACTCGCCCATATATGCCTGCTCAACAAATTGCTTAGAATGCTGAGCTAGTATCGATGCGGTATCATCAAGCAGCTTCACAACGCTATTGTGAATGGCTTTCATAACATCTTCAGCACTCATGTCCTTTGGCATCATTCGTGCCTGATTTTGATGGCCTTATCGCCAGTGAGCAATTCGGTCATCGCAGTGTAATACAACCATCTGTACATGAAATTCCCAGAATCATAAGCATTTAGGACTCTGAAAAAGAATTGCCTTGGTTCTTGAGCAAGCATTGAGAATGCTGCGCCATAAGGAACCCTAATAACATCGCCAAGTACAATTAATTTATCGGCAAATTTCCTCAGAATGGCAGCTCTACTAAAGATGATCTTTAATTTTAGTGGATTATCAATTCCCCACCTAGTATATTCATAAGAAACAGTATCTACTTTAATATAGGCTTTAATATCTGATCCGCTTGTGTACAATGGATCAGCATCTTCATCCCAGACTTCTTTGTCCTCATTATCTCCTTTTGGTATCTTCTTGAAGACCGTAACCCAAGCTCCACTAAGATTGATTAACTCCTCGGCCATTGTCTCAGCATATCCAAGATCTGGTTTATCATGATTGAACAACGATAATTGAGAAAACTCTTTTTCAATATCGCTTCTCATGTCTGGCACTGCGCCAGCACTAGATACTTGGACATTCCTTGGATTAAAGTTATATATTGGCATCAAACAGTCCTGCAGCACCACACTTTGTGGCAAGTTCAATAATTTCGTCGTATTTGTCTCGCAACACGGGCCTACCACTAATTATAGCATCCCATATGATTGAAATTGATTCGGCAACAACCTGTTTGTCTTCACCTGACGTCATCATCTTTTGAAGGTGCTCTATTACGGTTGGTGATACTGAATTCATGCGCTCATTAAACGTCTTCCTAATTTTAAGCATGTTCATTTTTATTGTTGGGCTATAGCCACTTAAGGCCGAGTTATCATTAAGCAAAATTGCTGACCAGCAACTATATGATTTTGGATTGAATATGTCTATCGACTCGCTAACTGGCACAACACGCAAAATCTTCGTTATCGGAGCAGATTCACATAGCAGGAGATCAAAAAACTCATCGGCTTTCATAATGTCGCGATTACTAGACGATTCAGTCGTATTGTTCTTAATCATTTTGATACTATGATATGCCCTTTTGGCGTCCGTCGATCCCAAATCAGCAACAATAGAGGCCGCAATATGATCAATCACTTCATTATATCCAAACTTATCTTCACATAGCATCGAGCTAACAAATTGGTGTATACACTCAGATAAATTTATTATGTCTTCTGGATCAAGGCTGTCCAAAATGTCTAATGCCGCTACGGCATCTTTGGAATCCAATCTATCGAAATTAAACGGCACCTTAAATCTACCAAGACTGTCCATATATTTCTGAACCGCCAATTCGGCAGTTGACTCGTCAACACCAACCGCATCAGCATATGACTTTATTGTCTCGTCCCAATATGGATATTTAGACCCAGGATATCGCATCAAATATTTCTCTTCTTCCTTAGCCTTCCTCGCTATATCTTCTCTTCCCTTAATTTTAGCAATGTATTCAGGAGACTCTTTATACTTAGCTGAGGCTTTCTCTGATCTCTCTTTCCTTTTAACAGCAGAAAATCCCTTTACGTGCCCAATGATGTCAGACCACTCTTGTGGTTTGTTCTCCAGCGGCGGCATAGTAGTTTTCATTTTAGATGCAAGTTTGGATTCGCTACCATATTCTTCTTCAGCTTTGGCCAAGAGATCGCCAACCTTCATTCCTTGTGGTAGACCCTCTGGATAATGTGTCTTAACAAACCATTTAATATATCTTGGATCAACAGGGCCTGTCCACTCACCTTGTTCAGTAAACCACCATGGCGCAATGTCCTGAACATTGTCTATCTCGAGCGCGCCAAGCAGAGCTTTAATGTCTGGAGTGCCAGTTAGTTTGTCGGTAACATCATCTATATCGCGTGGATCGGCGTGTGCGATCGGATATGAAATCTCAAACTTGGGAAGACCTAAATGCTCACCGTATCTCTTGTCTTCGACGCGACCAGTAACATAAAACGATCTGTTGCTATCGACCCATCTTCTAAATTTATTATGATTTATCTCTTGTTGCGGCGATATATTTTCAATTCTTGACCATTGAATTTCTTCTCTATCTTCAATACCAAGAGGTGGCCATGCATCTATCTTGAAGTAAGGAAGTGATTGCTTGTTTTTATCGATTATCTTGCGTAATTTTTCAAAAACCTCCCTATTTGTTTTACCAAGTGATTCAACAGAAATGACTATATGTCTTCTAATATCATTCGTCTCCGCATCTTCGTCTTCGGATTTAGCAGGCGTTGGCACGGGCGCTGCGGGAGTGGGGGAGGCGACCTTCTTCGCAAGCGCGTCCCGCTCGCGGGCGGCTCTAGCAACATCGATTCCAAACTTGTCATTTTTATCCCTAAAGCCCGCACCAAGAGGTGTCCTAGCACCATGCTGTGGATTAAATGGTTCTAGAATATTCCATATCCACGTTACAATCAGTTCCCATGGAGATGGCGCTTGCTTGGCAATGCGTTGGTTGTATTTGCCACTTCCAGCTGGCCGAGTATCTTTGTATATTTCGATATCAGCCCAATTCCATCCTTTGCACGATTTTTTACCGGTGGCGGGGCACATCACCAGTTTATCTGCCGTGCCATCGTCGATATGCTTTTTAAGTATTCCTTTGACATATCCAATATCTTCTTCGGCAGTCTCTGATTTTCTCTCTTTAGATAGTGTTGCCTTTTTATCACCACCCCCAGCTCCCAATGCTAAAACTTGTCGTTGGAATTGCAGATCTTTTTCTAATTCTTCAATCCTATCTTTTAAAGCCAATCCGATCGTAACTTTCCCACTACCACCACACAATTTGCAGTCGCGCCTTGGTTCTTCACCTCTGACCGTAGCCTTATCTAGACCATAAACGTTGATGAAAGTCTCACTCTCTCTATTATCCTTGTCTTCCGGTACTCTAGGCTCAATGAACATGACGGTATAGTCATCTACATCTTCGGTCATTAGGGAACCGAATCTCTTTTGAACTTCAAACAGCAATTCTTTTTCCGCATTATTCATTAGAAGATTCCTTTTAGGGGGATTCCTCTACATAATTCTTCAAGTGATTTTTCTTTCCCCTCTTCCTCTGATGGCGTTGGGGCTTTGGCTATATTTCGTAAAACCTGATACCAATCTGGCACCCACAACACGCACGGGTCATCGCAGATACTTGGGTCTGGTGGTGGGCCGCTTGGAAGCACGAAATATACTTCCCTTGGGTTAGTTTGAAACTCTATGGTTGAACCAGGAATGGCATCAAGAGCATCGGCTAGATCAACAATCGAGGAGTTGAATTGCATATTGGCGGCCAAGGTTGGCGATGTGAATGACGATATGGGCTCACATCCTGGGACAATAAGCTTATTGCCCCTTAACACTCTCAGTTTGTTTTTAATGGTGATTGACAACTGAGTCTGCGTGGCTCACCACAGTTCAATTCCGAGTGGCTCTCCCTGATTTATCGCGAATTCTACGACTTTCTCATATTCTTCCTGGCCCTCCTTGGCCATGGCCTCGCCATCGAAGTTAATCGTTCCGCCATCCGGAGCCGGAATACCACCAAATTTCCTGCGGGTATTACCAAGAGCAATCTTTATTTGAGCCAAGACTGCCCTGTAAGTAATTTCTCTAGCCTGAGGCGACCTAAATTCGTCAACAGATGGCACATATTCAATAATCACTGGGTATGTGCTCTTCGGGGCTGGATACAACCTTATTGTATCGCCACCAAGTTCGCCAGTCTTTTTTCTGTAGTCCCACTGACCCTCTGTTCCCAATATGCGTTGTGAGAACTTCCTATAAGAAAGAAGGAGGTGATAGTCAACTAGTAAATTCTGAATTCCAGAAATATTGCCAATATTAAACAAGAAACTTTCCGCACTAAATATTTCATCAATCCTAGTTGTCGAGGGGTCCCAAGACACTGATCTTATCCAATAAGCATCGGGAGGTACTGGATATTCACTCTGAAGAGGAATCGTGTTGAAGAACGCAAAACGCTCTTCGAGGGGTGCATATCTAATAATAAAATCACCGGTCGATCTCAGCACTTGTTCCATTTGCGCTTCGCCAATTTCGACTAGGATCGTTGGGTGTCCTAGTTGCGACAGCACATGGAACTTGAGCGGGTTGCTGTCAACCTTAAGAACTATTGGCAACTGATTTGGTGATAATATCGCCACAGTAACCTCAATTTACTAAATCACATTCATATGGTATTTATATTGAAATTGCTTGTCCACGTTACTATCATTATAAACATCTTCATAATCGACGTTTAATCGATCAACAACCACCGTGGCATCAGAGCCATATTTGGACTTTAGATCATTATGAACTTTATCAGCCGCTTCTTTATTATCAAATCCAACTTCAAATCCAAAATAATTTTCGCCTGTTATTGTACCAAATTCAGACCATGTCAGAAGCGTACCACGCTTCTTAAGCTCATGTCGCTTTACTAAATCCCATCCTATAACCTCAAAATAGTACACCTCAATGCTCTTCAGCATAGCTGGAACCGAGATCTTCAATTGCCATGGGCCATATTCTGCTGATTCTTTAGCCTGCTTTTCAGAATAAAACTTGCATTCGCTATTTGGGCACTCAACGTTAGAGAACCCAATATACGCTCTTTTGTTTCCACATGATGGGCATGCAGCTTCTGCTAGCACATCCGGGTCTTCGGTAATCAATCTAGCTATATCTCTTGGGTCCACAACTATCCTTTATTTAGTCGGGAATGATCTGAACCTTCTCTTGAATATGGCGCCATATTTAACACCATCATATTCTATGAAAAAGATTTCATTTAGCCATGAGCTTGCAGCTTCAAGATGCGTCTTCAACCAATAGACTTCTCTGTCTATCTTATCGAGCACATCCTGCCCCCAGCTCGTTGACCCACCAGTGGGACCAGATCTTACTGCCGTTGGTTCCCCCGGATATGTTCCGCTATGAATGATGTGTGGATATGTGGTAGGATTGACATTTGGACTCTGCAGCCTATCAACTTCTAAGAACCCATATACGGTTACCCTAGCTGGTGATTGCCCAACCTGCACAGTAAAAGCTGTGGGTTTAGCAATATTGAAACCAGCGGTTTCAAGATCGCGCTCGATAAAAGCAGCAACTCTTTCTCCATCGCGCATATAAACGCCCCTAGAGCCATCTATATGCGATGGAACAACACGCGAGTAAATCTTAAACTGAACATGCTTCGTCGGCTGCCCAGAATTGACACCCTGGGCTAGACGATCGGTGGAGTAATGAACTAGAGGCATACTATATCTCCTATGACTTCAGTTTATATTTGAACGACTCGAAGGATTGGGTATTTTATTGGCGGAGGTGCTTATGTTCATCACACAAAAAGATCACAATCAATATCTAAAGAAACTAATCATAGAAAAACCAGATGAAGTAATGATAGCAACATACAATATATATGCTGGAATCCTTCACGACGGGGAAGATGCGCACTCGTGGGGAGAAAAATATCATAGCGACGCTCACGAAATCCTAGATATGCTATGCGACTGCAAGAGGGTCAGAATAATTGTCGGAACGCCACCGTTATCGTTGTGTAAGGCTGGTTGCGAAGACTGCATAGCAAAGCAGTATAAGTCGGCTACAAGGCTGTCCAAGCATGCGCTAAAATGGCCGAAATATCAATGGAAATATACTGGTGATTTTCATTTGAAATGCTACTTGTTCAAGAAAGATGGTATCATGAAAGGAGTCATTGGTGGTAGAAACCTTTCAGATAGCAACTGGGTTGACGTAACCTTCAATATAGATGACAAACATTGCAAAGTAATCGAATACCTATTTAACCAATCGTGGGATAAGTCAACCGACATTACAATTGAGAATTTAGAGTCAAGTATTATGAAGCAAGTGGAAGAAGCTAGTTGGTCGTCTAACAAATGAATGCTGAGACAACCGAGCACACGCAATGTTCTGCGATATCTCTCTTAGCAGATTATTTATTAACCCGAGGAATTAAGTCATCATATGTTTCTGGATATTTCCCATCAGAATCAATCTGTGATTTTATTAGGGTATATATTTCCGATCAATATATATTATCATTATTCTTAAGCGGCACATATGATAGCGATGCTGTTCCAGACGATAAAGTGATAATTGCTAGAGTTGATTACCAAATTCACAATCAAATAATACATGGAACAATATTAACGCATATTAATTATCATGATCCAAAATCATTCGAATTAATAGCCGACGCCATAGAGTATGGGAGATTCACACCAGAAGACTAAAATATTTCTTTGGGGCCGCGCATCCCAAATTTGCCTCTACCCTTCGGCGGTGGTCCCAGATGATACTTCTGGTCGTGATGTTCTTTGCATAAGATACCAGGCTTAAGCAGTTTAGCAGCTAAATTCTGCGCAATATTGAGCGGCAGATTTCTATGGGTTAGATCATCAATATATTCCCTTACATAATGATTCCAGTCTAAGTCGCTTGGTGGTATGTCCATTCCACACTTAGAACAATAATATTTAATCTCTGGATCGCCACACAATCCTGGCTTGCCATCAATAACTGTCGGCGCTTTGCATGATAGGACTGGTCCAGTTTTAGTAGTTTCCTGGCCAACTTCAGCTGGTGAGGGAACCACACTCACAAGCGCTGGCAGTGGGGCCATGTTTATGTCATGTTTTTCCTTTAAATGAGATGGTACATCAATACCGGAAATGGCGCACATACTATCGATATTTCCCCTCTGCTGAGAGGTAAGCTTTTGATTTCCTGCCATCTCTCTAGCACAGATGTCGCATATATATTGTGTTGCTTGATAATTAGTTGCGTCAGTTGGGCGTTTTCCTCTTGATCGTCTAATGTGTGGGGCGTAATAATTGGTAACTATATCTTCTGTTATAACCCCATTTAAGATTGTACACTCATATAAGATTGATAGCTTCATATTATCCTCTACAATCTTTATTTAAATTTGCCACAACAAATACTTGACAGAAAGGCTTCGAGCGTATATAATAACGACGTAAACGAGAGATGTATTTAAAAAGCAGCCAGACGTATTTTACGCAAAGATAGATAAACGACTGAGGCTTCAAATGCGATCCTTACGGTCAATTAGAAAAACATGGCAAGAAGCAACGCCCTCGTGCGTGCGCTTCGACGCCATGTCCCCATTGGCTGGTAAGCATTACAACCAGCTTACCAGCCCGAGGGGATCGGGGCCGTAAGGGAATCCTGGGAATCTGGTAGAAAGAAAACAGGACCCCTTGCGGCTGAAAGGCTTCAAGGGGTCCTGGCGTTTTACAGACAATGCGGCTGTAGTTCAGTGGTAGAATGCGAGGTTTCCAACCTTGTGATGTGGGTCCGATTCCCGCCAGCCGCACCAGGTTAAAGGGCTGCGCTCCGGGGAGCAGATTCGGCTCCAAACCGAGTCTAGCGAGGATCGACACCTCGGCAGCCCGCTGGGCCTGTAGCTCAATTGGGAGAGCGCTGGCTTTGCAAGCCAGAGGTCGCCGGTTCGACCCCGGTCAGGTCCACCAGCTCTTGAACGGGTTCTTTGACAGTTTGCCCACGGCCAAACACGGCATGAGTGCCGTAGGCCATCAGCGTATGAAGACCAAGGGCCGGGCTATCCGGCCCTTTCGGGGCTATAGTGTAGTGGTAGCACGCGAGCCTGTCGAGTTCGTAGTAGGGGATCGTAACCCCTTAGCCCCGCTAAAAATCAAACGTATTATAAATGCAGAGATTAAAGAAAATGAAACTAACAATATTAAGTGAAGACGGTGCTATACAAGCATTGGCCAATAAATATGGAGAATGGATTAAAAACGGTTATGAAGATAGGCAAAGTAGATTAGATGCTCTTCTTAGCAACGCCTCCACACAAATCCGCGAGAAGGTGAAAAGTCTAATAAAACATAGATTCAAAGAATAATGACTTGTGAGACTCGTGAAAATAAATCAAATAGCCAGGCTAATAACTGAAGACCCAAATATATCAGTTAAATATCGTAATTATGATAGATTGTTGGCAGATTTTGGCAGAGAAGCAACAAGATTGGGTCTTGAAACGCTAAATATTGGAAACGTCGATGGCCTTCCTATAATGCTGGCGAAGCCGGTCAAATCAATAAATGGTTTAAACAATTTAATGGTCATAGCTGGGTTCCACGGAGAAGAGCCAGCAGCTGTTCTTGGTGCAGTTAGATTTTTAAAACGTGCGCCGAATAATACATTAAAACACATTAACTTTTCTATTATTCCAACAATCAACCCATACGGATTTATCAACGCTACAAGATATGGTAAGAGCAACAAGTCAACCAACCAAGTATATGATGGTGACAAATCAGACCCATCAGAAAATTGTAAAATATTACTAAAAAACGACAAGTTAATCAAAGAACTATCAAAAAACGGTATGTTGGACTTGCACGAAAATACAGATGTAGGCGATGAATTCTACGTTTATACCAATGCGAGTGAAGATAGAGAAGATCGTTCACCAGCCAGTGATTTGGCTGAGATAGCTAGATTAACGGCTCTACGACATTTCCAGCAAAGACCTGATGGGCACTACAAGGACACTAACCCTGGCAAAGCAGTGTACGACATAAAGGGCGGAATAGTTTGGAACTCCCACGATGGATCATATGACGA
>Ga0315285_10000370_pt1 | contig 46280 bp, 28 predicted proteins | sample YL17G09_36_MG_FD_203698 | JGI IMG/M metagenome (GOLD analysis project Ga0315285, IMG submission 203698) | Sediment microbial communities from Yellowstone Lake, YNP, Wyoming, USA - YL17G09_36 | ecosystem: Environmental > Aquatic > Freshwater > Lake > Sediment | place: USA: Wyoming | collected...
AGGTGCCAGCCGTCGTGCGCCCGCAGCGGCAAGCGCCCCGCCCGCTGCCTACGGGGGACGTCGTGGTGCTGGACCAGCCGCTCGCCTACGTCGCGGCCGGCGAGTTCCTGATGGGCAGCGACGACCCGGAACTGAAGGAAGCGTGCCATCCCCAACATCGCGTCGCTCTCGGCCCTTACTGCATCGGCCGCTGCCCGGTGACCCACGCCGACTACCAGCGCTTCATCCAGGACAACCCCGACTACCCTGTTCCCTACAGCCCCATGCGCTTCGCCCAGCGCTGCAATTGGGAGCGCCGGACGCGTACCCATCCGCGAGGGCTGGAGGAGCATCCCGTTGTCCTGGTCACCTGGCCCGACGTGCTGGCCTATTGCCGCTGGCTGAGCCAGGTGAGCGGCCTCCCCTGCCGGCTGCCCACCGAGGCGGAGTGGGAGAAAGCGGCATCTTGGGCAGAGGAGCAAGGGAGCGGGGGAGCAGGGGAGAAAAGGAAGTATCCCTGGGGCGATACGTTCGATGAGGAGCGCTGCAACGTCGACGCCCACGGTGCGCTGCGGCTCGAATCCAGCCCCGTGGGCCGCTACTCGCCAGCCGGCGACAGTCCCTACGGGCTGGCGGACGTGGCCGGCAACGTCTGGGAGTGGACCTCCAGCCTCTACCGGCCCTATCCGTACGACGCCGGCGATGGCCGCGAAGACCTGGATGCGGAGGTAGAGCGGGCGGTGCGCGGTGGGGCGTATGACGAGGGGCCGTTGCCGGCCCGCTGCGCCTGGCGCACCGGCGTCCAGCCCAACTTGCGCGCGGCGAACGTCGGCTTCCGCGTGGCCTGTGATGCGAGGTGAGTATGGACCCACACACCAAATCCGCCATCAAATCCCTCGTCCTCGACCTGCGCCACACGCTCGAGGACGAACTTGCCATCGCCCTCAGGCACTACGGCCTGTTCACCGACCGCGCCTGGTCGCTCGAAGCGCCCCCCGAGCGCGTGACCGACGACGCCGAGCGCGAAACCTGGCGGCGCATCGTCGCCGTTGTCCGGCGCGGGATGAAGGAGGGCCGCACCCTCCCGCAGGCCAGCGCCGACTACGTGCGCGAGTCCGCCTTCACCTTCCTCAACCGCCTGGTGGGGCTCAAGTGCCTGGAGGTGCGCGGCATCATCGCAGAGGCCATCACCACCCGCGACGTCTACGGCGGGCGTAGCCTGGCCCACCGCGACTACCGCGACGAACACCCCCAGGAGGCGCGCGCCCCCGACGACGCGCTGCCCGCCTGCCTGGCGGCCGCCTGCCGCCGCGTGAACGACGAACTGATCGGCTACCTCTTTGACCCCGACGACGACCACAGCCTGGTCTGGCCGCGCTACGCCATACTCAGGGCCTGCATCGAGAAGATCAACGCGCTGGACGAAGCGGCCTGGAGAGAGGACGAGATCACCGGCTGGATCTACCAGTTCTACAACGCCGAGGAAAAGGTGGCTATCCGCAAGCGGGGCAAGCCGCAGACGCCGCACGACGTCGCCGTGATCAACCAGTTCTTCACCCCGCGCTGGATCGTCAAGTTCCTGGTGGACAACACCCTCGGCCGCCTGTGGCTGGAGATGCACCCCAATAGCGTGCGGGTGCGGGAAAAGTGTAGCTATCTGGTGCCGGAGCTGTTGCCGAGTGAGCAAATCGGCAAATCAGCAAATCAGCAAATCGTCCTTGACCCAGATTCGCCCATCAACAACCCCGGGGCTGCGGCGCGGCGGGAGGAGAAGCCGGTCACGCACATTCGCCTGATAGACCCCGCCTGTGGGACGATGCATTTTGGGCATTATGCGTGCGAGGTGTTCGAGGCGATGTACCGCGATGCCCGCGAGTGGGGCCACATTCAGATCGAGGACTGCGACATTCCCGGGAGAATCCTGGAGAATAACCTGTTCGGCGTGGACATTGACCGGCGCGCCGTGCAACTGGCGGCGTTGAGCCTGCTGATGAAGGCGCGTACCATGCACCCCCAGGCCCGCGTGCGGCAGGTCAACCTGGTGGTGGCCGACGCCACGCTGCCCGACAGCGGCATCAAGGACAAATTCCTGGCCCGCTACGCCAACGACAAACGCGTGCAGGCCGCCTTCGCCCAGGTGCTCGACGACTTGGACCACGTGGCGCAGGTGGGCAGCCTCCTGCGCGTGGACGAGCGGCTGCGCGAACTGCTGGCGCGCGCCGGTCACGCTGCCGTCTCTGAGGGGTTGGACGCGCTGCGCCACCAGCGTGAGTTGCCGGGGATGGAACCGGAGGTGCGCCAGAGAGGGCTGGCCGAACTGGTGGAGGAGGGCGAGGCGGCGGCCTGGACGCCCCACTATACGCTCCGGGAGCTGCGCGACGACCTGCGCACCTTTGCCCGCCAGGCATTGCAGGAGCACGACGTCAACGCCCAACTCTTCGCCACCGAGGCGGACAAGGCTGCGCGGCTGCTGGATGTGTTGATGGGCGAGTACGACGTGGTGGTGATGAATCCGCCGTATGGCTACACTACCTCAACGTCTGATGAGTACCTGCAGGCAGCATACCCTCTGACAAAAGGGGATCTGTACGCAGCCTTCTATGAGCGCGCTGCAGATTTGATCGGGGGTAAAGGCTTCGTTGCTGCTCTTACGTCGCGTACTTTCATGAGTCTGTCAACCTTTAAGCAGCTGAGACGTAAGATTCTACTTGAGCAGGTAAGGCCTGTAGCTCTTCTGGATTTAGGTTTTGGCGTTCTCGATGATGCAATGGTGGCTACTTGTGCCACAGTCTTTAAGGCAGAAACCCTAAAGCCAAGAGACTTCGGTCAGATACTGAGCATCTTCATCAGGCTTGTTGAATACGAAAACGACCGTAAGGAGTGTTTTGAGAGGGCCATAGAAAGAATCAGATACGGCGAAGGCCAAGAGAATGTCTTCTTTGCTTCTATTAGCGACTTGAAGATACTTCCAGATGCACCTTTGGCTTACTGGATATCACCAGGTCTGCGCCGTGTATTTGTTGATCACCCACTACTTGCCGACCGGGCTACAGTGAAAGCTGGCCTATGTACAGGTGCCGACGCTGTTTTTGTGAGGCACTGGTGGGAGGTTCATTCTGGAAAAGCTTCAAAACGCTGGAAGACATTCGCTAAGGGTGGCGACTACTGTAAGTACTATTATGATGTAGACTTGGTGGTAGACTGGACAGACGATGGCCAACCTATGCTTGAATGGCCAGGAGCGCGTTTGCAGAACGCCCAGTATTACTTTCTAGAAGCAGTCAACTATGTTTATGTAACGATCAAGGGTTTCAACGCTCGTTATTTACCGGCCGGCCACATCTTCGGCCATGCAAGCCGCTCCGTTGTTTTCGATGATCGTGAGGCAATTTGGCCAGCCCTGGGCATTCTAAACTCTGGCCTAGTCCAATTCTTCTTGTCACTCTTAACTGACGGACGGAAGTATGAGACAGGGTACGTATCCAAGCTTCCGTTTGTCGATCGATTGGCAGAGATCATAGATATCGGTAGGCCTGCACAGCTGGCCCACGATCTTAAGGCTGCCTGGGACACCGGCAACGAAACCTGTACCCGCTTCACCACTCCCTGGCTGGTGCAAATGTGCAAATCGGCAAGTCAGCAAATCGGCAAATCGAGGGAACGAACGGACAACGTCGAGGGTATCGAAAGGGTGCTGGCGCTGCTAGGAGAGGATGCGCCCGCGATGGCGCTGCCCGACCCGCCCACGCTGAGTGCGCTGCTGGACGTGGCCCGCGCCATCGAAGACGCCGCCGATGCCCGCCTGCAGGCCCTGCAGGCCCAGATTGACGAGACAGTCTACGACCTCTACGAGATCAGCCCCGCCGACCGCGCCCTCATCGAGCGCGAACTGGGCGACCGCCCTCCAGAACTGGCCTGGCCGCAGATGGAGGGGAGGCCGGACAAAGAGAAGCGGCGCGAGCACGTGCGGCGCTTCTTCTCCTACTTCGCCCGCCAGACCGTGCGCGAAAGCGAAGCGGGCATCGTCCCACTGGTTGGCTGCGCCGCCCGCGAGCCGTACCTGGTGGACCGCATCCGCGCCCAACTGGAGGCGCAGTTCGGCCCCGACGTCGCCTACCAACTGGAGCAGGATGCCGCCCCCTACCTGGGCCGCCCGCTCGAGGAGTGGCTGCGCCGTGACTTTTTCGCCCGTTTCCACGTCAAACTCTACAAGAACCGCCCCATCCTGTGGCACCTGGCCAGCCCCAAGGGGTATTTCGCCGTGCTGGTGGACTACCACCGGTTGACGCGCGACACGCTGCCCAGGGTACAGACACTCTACCTGTGGCCGCAGATGGAGGAGGTGCGCACGCGCCTGGCCGCCGCCAGGACCGCACTGCTGTCCGTCCGGCCAGCCGTCAAGGCCATCGCCGACCTGGAGGACGAACTGGCCGACCTGGAGGAGTGCAACGCGCGCCTGGAGCACGTCATCCAGGGCACCGTCGAGGTGGACCTGCCCGAGTGGGCCAACGGGCCGTACCGCAACGGCGCAGCGCCCTACCACCCGGACCTCGACGACGGCGTCCGGGTCAACCTGCTGCCGATCCAGGAGGCGGGGTTGCTGCCGGTGAAGAAGGTGGTGTGAATAGGATATGTCTCTGCTGTGACCTTGGAGAGAGTAGTGAGGTAGACTGTCTTATGCCAGAACGTGGTGGTCCGACTGTTCAATCAGGCATATACTATCAGAATTCTGTCGCAGCGCTGTTTCTCGGACGGCTATGCGATATGCAGATGCGTCCAGCTCGTGAACGCGTCATCGAGGTGCGGGTGGAAGCTCCAGCGCACGTGGATGATACAGTAGTCACCTATGCTGATCGTCATCGAGGCTGGATCCAAGCTAAAGAGAACATCTCCCAAACCGGGGAAGCTTGGAATAAGCTCTGGAAGGATTTCGAGGTGCAGAGGTGTCGCCATGAGTTTGGCCCTGATGATCGCCTGCTTCTTGTGATAGGCACTTACCATGACAAACACCAGACCCTGCGAGAACTGTGTGCCCGCGCCGATGGCGCACTAGACTATCAAGAGTGGCGATGCAGCCTCACGGGAAGCATGTCCTCGCTCGTGGACAATATTCGTCTATTGCTTTCGGCCGAGCATCAGGATGACGAATCGCTTCTTGCCCTTTTCTCGCGCGTTGAGGTCAGGATATTTACACTAGAGCAGATTGAACGCGATGAGGTGCCGCGTTGGATCCCACCAAGTAGTACCGACCCTTTGACCCTGTTCCGACTTCTTCGGGACAAGGTCGGGGGTCAGGCGAGATACCGCAAAGTATTCCGTGCCTCCCAGCTTCTCACAGAATTGCTCGGCGACCACCAGGTCTCAGTTGTTGAACCGCCAAGTTCGGGAGTGCCTACCTATCGGGAAGCCATAGGACAGGCTTATGCTCGAATTGAGGTTCCTGGCACCAATCTATCTGGAAGCATAGACGATCTGTTTCTGTGGCCCACTCTTCAAGAGACGCAGATAGATGTCACGCGCGCCCCTACCTTCGAAGAAGATCCACGTTACCAACTTGATGATCGGCGGGGCTCAATCGATCTTCGTCATTTTCCACACCTGACACTTCAACGTGCTGTCGTGGTTGCTGGAGGGGGATTCGGCAAAACCACACTACTTACCGCTATCGCCCATCACCTGAATCAACCACGTTGGCTCCCTGCGCTGATACCACTCCCCGAGCTCGCGGAGAGCGGGCAGACCGTCATTGAGTTTCTCAAACACTCGGTGAACCGGCAGTTCAACGTCACAGTTCCGTGGGAATACTACTGTGACTCAGGACTAGCCGTGATCCTGTTTGATGGTCTCGACGAACTGGCGCCACGTGACCGGCGGCGAATTCTCGAATTGATTCGAAAGTTCTCCGGCCGATATGAGCAGGTACCCTGGCTTCTGACTGTACGGGATGCGACAGTGCTTTCGGGCCCTGTGGATGCACAGATGCTGAAGATTGATACCTTTGATGACGATCAGATCGTCGCGTTTGCTACTGCATACCAGAGGGCTGGCGGTACAGTTGACGTAGATGAGTTGTTTTCGCAGTTTCAGAAGCATCCAGATCTGCGACTCTTGGCCCATATCCCGCTTTTCTTGGCTTTGTTGCTGGCTACTACCAGACCATCAGAACCCCTTCCTCGAAAGCGCGGCGACCTGCTTGAGCGCTATCTTCACGTGATCCTCCGGCCAGAAGAATACAAGCCGTCAGTTCGGCTGAGTTGTGACCCCGCCGAACTGCGAAACGTTGCTGAGTATCTCGCATTTATGGCGCTCGAACGAGGTAAGACTGGCCTCACAGAGCGGGAAGCGTATCAAGTTCTGAGAGACGTACAGAGGGACGCAACCGCGGATACCTACATCGTAGATTTGACTGTTTGCGGGCTTTTGAAACGTTCTCCCACCTGGATAGGTTTCTCTTTTCCAATTGTGCAGGAATATCTCGCCTCATGTTATCTCGTGCAGCATCTCCCTCATGAAGTTGCTGAGAGGTTCGAGCTCGTCGTGAGGCGACCATGGGCTCAAACGCTGCAATTTGCCTTGGAACAACATCCCGAAGCGGATAAAATCGTCAGTGATCTTCTGGAGCAGCCAGATGATGCCTTTGGCACAGTGCTACGGCTAGTTGCACGATGCGTTGTGAACGGGGCTCAAGTCTCGCCGGAGACTCGGAATCAGATCGGCGACAAACTTGCCGAGTTGTGGATGTCGCAATCCTGGACAATACAGAGAGATATCGGTGAACTAATCGCTGATGGTTTCACCGAGCCGTTGCCTTTACACGTTCGAGCACTATTGGAGAGTGGATGGGGACTTGGAATCGGCGGAGATGAGATCATTATTGCCTGTAGCGACCCTGATTTGACACGGGCGGCACTGCGAGCTTTCCTCAAACAGAATCTGGAGTATCGGTATTATTTGCACGGGTGGCAGTCTGCAGTCGATGCTATTGCATCTGAAGCCCTGGAATGCTACATCAAGAGGGTGAAAGCCGAGAATACCGCTGATGAGGAGATTGAGCCCTTGGCCATGCTCATACGAAACCTATCGACGGAACACCTGCCGTCACAGGCATATCTGTCGGTCGCCGATGACACCACCTTGCCCAATATCGTCCGCCTTGCAGGATATTTCTTAGGACCGCGTCCGATCTCAGACGCCGCGTTTACGTTTCTTGATGAGATCATTCGTGCTGAGAAACCCGAAGGTGAGCATCGTGTTTCTGGCTGGTTTCTGGCAGTTGATGCTTTGTGGTGCGGCTCCAATCCAGTTGATCGGTGGCGAGCTTATGTCTGTGATGATTCCCTACCAGAAGAACGGCGGATTGAAATCCTTTGGACACTCCTTGATAGTACGCTGGAAGAATCAGCTAAAGTTGTGGCGCTTGCACAATTGCAGACGGAAGATTTTCCCTCACCGGATTTTAGTCATACAGTTTTGTTGTTTCGAGCCTATTTGGGTGATTCTAACGCAATGAATGAAGCAACTGGACTACTAGCGAATCTAAACTTTGGGAACCTTTCTATGTGGGCAGCGATCACGAGCAAGTACCACTCGGGAGATATTGTCCCCACAGGGCTTCGCAACCTTGAAGATGTCCCCTTGGATTCAGACCAGAGAGTGGCAATCGCTGGCAGCCTTGCTTTCGGTCTGAGTATGGATGTCGAGATCACCGGTCTCGGGGGATGGACAGGTACTGGGCGAACTCTTCATCCAGCTGCCGCAGAGTGTGCCCGCATGGTTTGGGAATGGATAGATGAGTACGATGGCGATATGGAAGGATGTCTGCAATTACTTACAGTGGTCTGTGAATTGGGCTATCCTGGAGCAGTCGAAGCACTGGCCCAGGAGTTGATTTGTGTTATAGATCAGGACGCCAACTTGTTTCAGGACTTTGGCTTCGATCAGATCGTTTCAAACGCCTTGTACATTCTTAGTTCAATGCAATACCCTCTGCCGTTGAAGAAGTTGCAGTGTTGTGCTGAGATTTCTGAATCGAATGCCGCTACACGATCTGCTTCAATGATTGCATCCTATGCCAGTGAGGAAGCACTAGCGACACTCCTGCTGCTTCACAATACAAAAACCGAATGGCACATAAAAGACAGCATAGGGGCGTGTATTGAGGAGCTTGCGGGTCGCTTGGGCGTTCGACTTGTCTGGGATGATGATCGACTTGTGCGGGAAGATTGATTGACTCAAAACTGTGGAGAGATACAACTGAAGAGAGATGAGGGCCAACAAGAAGCAACCGCGAACTCGTCGCCAAGAGAGGGATGATAGATGCTGCCCCAAACCATCGTAGACGAATTCAGCACCTACTTTGACCAAGACCCCGACCACGACACCATCCTGTGGTTCGACCCTCACAGGGAATGGGAGGGACTGCTGCCCTATCTCAAGCCCCACCTGCCCCTGCTGGTCTTTGAAGGCAGCCAACTCCATCTGCGCTACCAACTGGTGAATCGTCAACCTGGAGACGGTGAACTTTAGACCTGACAGGTTTCCGAAACCTGTCAGGTCTTCCGGGTCTATGCCCTGGACGCGGTCAAGTCTTGTAGCGTACCGCGAATGCGATCGAGCACGCTCGCGTTGACCCGTCCGAAGGTTTTGACGACGATAGACTGAGACAACGTGTAAATCTTGTCTACTCTGACTCTGCTGGGGCGATTCAGCGTGCCTTGCGCCAGGTCGGATGACGTAATCGTGAAACTGTAGTCCGCTGGAGTCGGATTGGAGGTCATGGCCACGACGACCATGTCGGCAGTGCTGCGGTTGTAGGCGTCGTTGGAGACCACGATGACCGGCCGCCGTTTCTGGGAAGAGAGATCGGTGAATGGGATCGGGATGAGAAGGATGTCACCCTGTTCAGGCATTGTTCCAGTCCTCGTCGTCATAGGCATTGTCCCAGAAATCCAGGCTGCTCTCAGCCGCCGCGACCAAATCGTTGAACGTGTCGGTGGATTCTGGGATGACTACGACGGTGACATACGCACCAGCAGGAATGGGAACGTATAGTTCTACACGTCCCTCTTCCATAACCTGGACGTCGTACTTGAATGCGGTTTGAGGCAGAACTTGGGTTTCCATCGCTTGCCCACTCCCTTCTGATACTGTCGTCCGCATCGCACATCAGTATACCACAAAAGACGGCGGCAAACAATCAGACACTTCATCAACCTGCCACTCGCCTCCTGGTTGCCTATTGCCTCTATTGGTGGTATGCTTTCGCTCATGGAGGGAACACATGTTGGAAGAGGCTATTGGCATAATTTCCGATCGCGACTGGGAAGAGGCCATCGCTGCGCACCTGGCCTGGGGTGAAACCTGGCATGGGGACCTGCCAGCCGACGTATTCTTCGGCGTTTGGGCCAGCCTGATTGGTCAGGCCAGGCCCCTGGTCATAACGGTACAACTGGACACACCAGAACCTGTAGTCACAGTCCTACCAGACAGCCCTCTTACGAGTGAGGCGACTCTTACCAAACACAAGCCACATCGGCACAAGCATTGATAAGAGGATCACAGGTAAGAATGGGCGCGCTGAGGCGCAAGGCTGTAGCCGCAATCAGGCGGTCGTGCAACTCTGGTATGACGCTCAAGCGGTCCAGCAAGCGTAAATCCGCTGACGTAATGGGCTCAATACGGAAAGGAGCCTGCTCGAACAGCGTCAACTCAGTAGCAAAGTCGAAGGGGGCCTTTACCTTGCGAGCCAGACCGTATAGCTCCAGCAGGACAATGGGAGACAGAATCAGCGTTGCTTTCCCGGCAAATGCTCTTTGGAAAATCTCGTCCCCCAACTTGGACAGCCTTGTTGAGTGGACGAGGTACCAAAACAAAGCGTGAGTGTCTACGACGTACAGGTCGCTCATGCTGCTACGTTCGTCCATTCCTCCTCCCACTCGTGGCGGATTTCCTGGAGGGCACCATCAATGTCAAAATCGGGCGGAAAGTAAGCCTGCCACCGTCCAGCCAGACCCGTTGTACAGATAGTCGGCTGGTAAGGAGCGATTACCACCACTACATCCAGTAGCCCTTGCGGTACATCGGGAGGCAAAGGGATGCGCAACGTCCTATCAGCAGACGGTTTCATGCGCAAAGTCATTGTCGTTACCACCATTACATCTCCTCCTTAACTCTTGGAATATTCGAGTCAGCCAGGCATTGGGAGATACACTGGATAGTATACCATAACGTAGAGAGACAGGCAATAATATGCCATCGTCCACGGCTGCCGACAGGTCCCTTGACCATATTGGAGAAGATTGAGCAGGTGAGACAAGCAGATGCTGACCCAGACTATCATAGCCGAATTCGAAGCCTACTTCGAACAGGATCCTGACCACGATACCATCCTGTGGTTCGACCCGCACAAAGAATGGGAGCGCTTGCTGCCCTATCTCGAGCCGCACCTGCCGCTGCTGATCTTCGAGGGTAGCCTGCTCCACCTGCGCTACCAACTGGCCGGCCGCCCGGCGGGCCAACGGCTCGTCGTCTGCCTCCCGATGGAGCAGGACGAGGCCGTCTACCTGCGGCCCTTCTTCTACACCTCCAGGATTTTCAACGACACCATCGAAACGGCCCTGCGCGATCGGGGCATCGCCTTGCCCGATGCGCCCGGCGCGATGCGCGTTCTGCGCCTCCTGCTCCCGGCGCTGGCCGTCGCCTCGCTGGGCAAGGGGCGCGCCTTCTGGGAGGGCATCGTCAACCTGGAGACCGCGCTGGCCCGCCTCATCCCCGACTTCGACGACCTGTTGTTGCGGCTGCTGGCCCTGCCTGCCCAGGCGCTGGCCGAGTTGGAGGCGCGCCAGATCGCCGGCCCGTTCCTCGACCTGCTGGGGAGCCAGTTTGGTGTGGCTGTGCCAGAAACCGAAGAAACCAGGTTTTTCGGAAAAAACCTGGTTTCTGTAGACGCATGGGCCGATCGCTTCACGGCTATGCTGTGCCTGGTGGACGTCTACCTGGCTGCCGGTCAGCCCGCTGACTTTCCCTTCCAGAGCGTTCTACCGGACCCCGTCCACTGGGAGCGTTGCCGCAACTTCCTGCGCAAGTGGCAGCGGGACGAGATGTTCAAGGACGCTTTCGCCCGGCGGGCCAGGGCGATTGACGGGCAGTATTCGCTCGCCAGTTGGGTGAAGGGGTTGTCTCAACCTCCATTCTCCATTCTCCATTCTCCATTGACCAGTGCCTTCCTGAACGTCGAGCGGGCGGCCTGGGAGCAGGTGTGCGCGCAATTGGACTCCGTCGCCGACAAACCCCAGGCGGTAGCCTTCTGCCGCGCGCAGCGCGAGACGTTCCGGCAGCGCGCGCAGGGCTTCTGGGCCAGGGAGGGCAGCCTGGCCGGCTGGGCCGTCCTGGATCTGATGGCCGAGGTCATCGTCGGTGCCGACGACGCATTGGCCGAATTATCTCGCGGGGGCCGCGCCGCCGTAGAACAGGCGGCGCTGGGACAGGGAACTATCCCAGCACCGGCTCTTTCAGGGAACCGCGCCGCCGTAGAACAGGCGGCGCTGGGACAGAAAACTGCCCCAGCACCGGCTCTTTCAGGGGACCGCGCCGCCGTAGAACAGGCGGCGCTGGGGCAGAGAACCGCCCCCGCACCGGCTCTTTCAGGGGACCGCGCCGCCGTAGAACAGGCGGCGCTGGGACAGAAAACCGCCCCAGCACCGGCTCTTCCAGGCCGGTGCGACACTCCCCAGGCCCTCCTTGAGCGTTATACCCAATCCTGGTGGCAGGTGGACCGCGCCTACCGCCGCTTTCGCGCCGTCTGGGATTCGCCCCAGTTAGACGCCGCGTTCAAATGGACGCAGCGTATCTACCAGGACTTTCTGGAGGCCGTCAACGTCCACTTTGGAGAGGCGCTGGCCCAGGAGGGCCGATGGCCGCCGGATGGACTGGCGCTTGGCGTCGGCAGTCTGTGGAAAAGCCCCACGGGGGGAAGCCCGGGCCGGCGCGCGGTCATCCTGGCGGACGGCCTGCGCTACGAACTGGGGCGGGAACTGGCCGGGCGGCTGCATCCTTCCGGTTTTCAGGCACCGTCGGACTCCCCGCATGGTGTGCTCAGCCCGCTGCCGTCGGTCACCGCATTGGGGATGGCCGCGCTCCTGCCCGGCTGGCCCGACTTCCGGGTGGACTATGCCGGCGGCCGGTGGGTCATCGCGGCTCCGGGCTTCGCGGGCAACGTCGCGGTCAGAGAGCACCGGCTGGCCTGGCTGGAGCGCTGTTTGCGTAGTGCCGTAACCTTCGACCTCGACCGCTGGCTTGCGATGCCGCTGGCCGCCATCGCCGAAGACGTGAAAGGGGCCACCTGGATCGTCGTCACCTCGACCGACATTGACGCCGTGGGCGAGGGGGCGGGCGCCGTCACCTGGCACACGCTAGACGCGCTGCTGGACCGGTTGGAACAGGCCGTGCGCCGCCTGCTGGCCGTGGGCTGCGCCGAGGTCCACGTCATCTCGGACCACGGCTTTCTCCTGCGCGAGGACGTCCACGAGACCGACAAGGTAGCGGTGAACGTGGAGGGCGTACTGAAAAGGGCAGAGCGGTATCTCGTCCTCAAGGGGCAGGACCTGCCGCCCACGGATCTGCCATCCATGCCTGTGTCAGGCAGCGACGACCTGGTGGCCTGCTTCCCGCGCGGCGTCAGTTGCTTCGTCACCCCCGGCCCCTACGACTTCATGCACGGCGGCATCTCGCTCCAGGAACTCGTCACCGCCCACGTCACGGTGCGGCAGTCGGTGGAGGAACGGCCCGTGGGCGTCTCGCTCGAGATGGTCACCGGCTCCGAGATCCGCAACGCCATCTTCAAGGTGCGGCTTGTACCACAGGGAGTGGACCTGCTGAGCCGCGCCCGCCGGGTCAGGATAGACATTGCCCGTGCAGGGCAGCGCGTCTCCCGCGAGTGGGAGGCCGTGGTGGGCCGGGACGTGGTTGAAATGTCGCTGCGGCTGGAGCCGGACGCCGGCCTGGCGGTGGGCGACGCGATCGCCATCCGCGCCTGGGACGCGGTCACCGGCGAACTGTTGGCCCAGCAACCGGCCACGGTGTACGTTGATCTTGAGCTGTGAATGTGAAACGTGAAACGTGAAACGTGTTGCGTGTTGTGTGTCCCGTGAAAACGAAACACGAAACACGAAACACGGAACACGGAACACGGAACACGTCTTACAGAGAAAAGAGGTCTATGAACACATCCATCATGGATGCCCTCGACGTCAAGTTGACCGCCCACTTCCCCGGCCGGGTGGTGCGCAAGGACCTGGTGCGCCAGACCAAGACCGGCTTCAACGTGCCGGTCTACGTGCTGGAGTACCTCCTGGGCCAGTACTGCTCCTCCACCGATCCCGAGGTCATCGCCCAGGGATTGGAATACGTGCGCGAGACGCTCAGCCGCAACTATGTGCGCGCCGACGAGAGCGAAAAGATCAAGTCACTGACCCGCGAGGCGGGCACTCACCGCATCATTGACAAGGTCAAGGTGCGCCTGGTGGAGACCGAGGACAAGTACTGGGCCGAACTGATCAACATGGGCGTCCGGTACGTCAACGTCCCCGAGGACGTCGTCCGCCAGTACGACAAACTGTTGGCCGGCGGCATCTGGGCCATCGTCAACCTGCGCTACGACGCCAGCCTCCAGCATCACGGCCAGACGCGCCCTTTCATCATCGAGAGCCTGAAGCCGATCCAGCAGCCCAGCACCGACTTTGGCGATTTGGTGGCCGCCCGCGCCCACTTTACGCGCGACGAGTGGTTAGACGTGTTGCTGCGTTCGATTGGGCTGGAGCCTACCCATCCCGACTTCGACCGGCGCAAGAAACTGCTCAGCGTGATGCGGCTGGTGCCCATGGTCGAGCCCAACTACAACCTGATCGAACTCGGGCCACGCGGCACGGGCAAGAGTTTCGTCTACCGCGAGATCTCGCCCTACACCATCCTCATCTCCGGAGGCCAGACCACCGTCGCCCAGTTGTTCATCCACCTGGGCAGCGGGCGCATCGGCATGGTGGGGCTATGGGACGTGGTGGCCTTCGACGAGGTGGCGGGCGTCCATTTCAAGGACCCCAACGGCATCCAGATCCTCAAGGACTATATGGAATCCGGCAGTTTCTCGCGCGGCAAGGAAGAGGTACCGGCCGACGCCTCCATCGTCTTCAACGGCAACATTGACGCCGACATCTCCAGCATCCTCAAGACCTCGCACCTGTTCCAGCCGCTCTCCCCCCACTTGCAGGACATGGCCTTCATTGACCGGCTGCACTTTTACCTGCCCGGCTGGGGCCTGGACAAGATGCGGCCCGAGTATCTCACCGATCATTACGGCTTCGTGGTGGACTATATCACCGAAGTGTGGCGTGTTTCGCGTAAGACCAGTTACAGCGACGCGCCAGACCGTTACTTCAGCCTGGGCGGCCACCTCAACCAGCGGGACGTGCGCGCCGTGCGCAAGACGGTCTCGGGGCTGATCAAGTTATTGCACCCCGACGGGGCGTTCACGCGGGACGAACTGCAGGAGTACCTGGAACTGGCGTTGGAAGGCCGCCGCCGGGTGAAGGAGCAACTCAAGAAGATGGGCGGCCTCGAATACTGGGCGGTCAACTTCTCCTACCTGGACAGGGAGACCCACCAGGAGACCTTTGTGACGGTGCCCGAGCAGGGAGGCGGGGGACTGATCCTGCCCGGTCAGCTCAACCCGGGCGTCGTCTTCACGGTCGGCACCGACCTCGAGCAGGGCCGCCACGCGATTTTCCGCGTCGAAGTGCAGGCGCTGAAGGGCCGGGGCGGCACACACGTCACCGGCGCGCCATCCAGGGCCATGCGCGACGCCATCCAGACTGCGTATACCTTCCTCAAGGGGCACAGCCGCCAGTTGGGCATCTCCAAGGACCCGCTCGAGTACGACTTTCACGTGCAAATCGTCAACCTGATGCAGTCGAAGGAGGGCAGCGAGACCGGCGTCGCCTTCTTCATCGCCATGCTCAGCGCGCTGCTGGACAAGCCGGCGCTGGAGCAGTTGGTCGTGTTGGGCGAGATGAGCATCCACGGCAGCCTGCTCAAGGTGCCGGCGCTGGCCGAGCGGCTGCAGTTGGCGATGGACAACGGGGCCAGGCGCGTGCTGATTCCTGCGGAGAACAAGCGCGACTTTGCCGACGTCCCCAGCGACGTGCTGAACAAGTTGCAGATCATCTTTTTCTCCGACCCGCTCAATGCCGCTTTCCGGGCGATGGGGTTAGAGTAAGGGAGCCGAACCTGCCAATTCAAGCCGTAGGCGTCTACCTCGACCGCGCCGAAGAACTTGTGGGCCGGGACGAAGCCGCTGCCCGCCAGGCAGAGGCGGAGCAACGCCTGGCCACCATTGAGGCGGTGCTGCAGAAGGCCCGCGCGCTGCGGGCGCTCGTGGGAGACGAGGTGATCTGCCAGGGGGAAGCGCTCCTGCAGGAGACCCAGGCCGAGGCCGAGGTAGCCCGCCTGCGGAGCGAGGCCGAGGCAGCCCATTGATACATCTCCTCTCATCGGGAGACGAACTAATCCATAACCGCATAGACACTGTTGACGAACAACTCCTGCCCGCTATCAACCATCGCCGCCGGACCGAGGTCGAAGCCCCACAGCATGTAGCGGGTTTGCTCGCGCGCCAGCCAGTAGTAGATGCTCGACGACGGCCGGCGTGCCAATCGTTCAGCCGCACTCTGGGACAGATTCACTGGCCTACCGCTACTGCCGTTGCCGCCGTACACCGTCGCCAGCCCGTTGAGCGGCAGAGCCAGATCGTAAGGCTCGGCCCACATGATGTGCGCGGGAGCGACGGCCAGCACTTGCGTGTCCGAGAATTGCATACCGTTGGGGTAACCGATGTCGAGGCTTAACTTGCCGAAGAAGGCGTAACCGCCCTTGCCCAGTCCCAGCACGCGCCTGCCCGAGTTCTGGATGCGCGCCACCTTGGCCGGGGTTCCCCACACATCCTCGCTGCCCGTGTCCGGCCCGATCACGATCAGGCTGTAGGGGCTAAAGTTGGTCACCTCGACGTTGGCCAGGTTGATCAACGACACGAACAGGCCGTTGCCCTGCAACAGCGCCCGGTACTGGTTGGCCGTGCCGCCATCGGTGGACCAGACGTAGGCGACGCGAATCACGCGCGGCACGCGGAAGTGGCGCAGGCGGTAACGCAGGAACGGATCGCCATCGTGCGCCACGCCCTGTGCGCGCGCTTTGACCTGGTAGTTGCCCGCCAGCGGAATCGTGTAGCGATTGGTGTACACGCCATCGTTGCGCGTGACGTCGCCGTGCGTGCCGTCGTCGTACATCGTCAGGGGGGCGATCACATCGTCTGGCTGCTTGATACGCAGTTGCACGTTCGCGCCCGTGATCGGCCCCACCTGATCCACCAGCGCGACGTAGATCGGCATCACCGCGCCAACCACGCGCTCAGCCGGGGTCAGGCCCAGGTCCAGCAGCATCGTCACGTCGGTGTTGGCGGAGACGATCGCCAGGAACTCGCTGCCGGCCTGCGTCGCCGTCAACTGAAGCCGCCACTTGCCCTTGACCGGCGCGTCCATGCGGTAGACGACGTGCGTGGCATCGGACTTGCGGTGCGCGTCAGGATCGCCCAGGTTCACCTGCGCACCCGACGGGCGGTAGAGCTTGACGCCGACGGTCGTCGTCGAGATCGGCCAGTTGACGGCGAAGGTCGCCTCGGGCAGGCCACCTTCCAGATCGATCTCGCGCATGATCGTCTCGGAACCGGCCAGGATGCCCGCTTCTTCCCATATCCGCTGCTGGTGCGTGTTGCCGTCGGCGATGCTCACGTAGATGTCGGCCAGCGTGTTCTGAAGCGACACGGGGAAGAACAGGAACGTCGCCTGAGGCGCGGCCGGATCGAGTGTGCGCGCGCTATCGGCGGCCACATCCCAGCCCGCTGCCAAGCCTGCGTCAAGCGCCGCCGCACCGCCATCCGTATCCACTGTTGCGTTGTACGCCTCGCCGCAGGTCTTGGCGGCGATGTCTTCGAGCAGGCTGCGCCAACTGGCGTCTTCGGGGCCGACGGCCACCGTATCAACCTGGATCGCCGGGCAGCCTTCCAGCGGCACAAAGTCAGACTGAACCGAAGCCTGGCCTTCACAGTAGGGATTACCCGGCCCGGTGTCCCAGCACGGCGGCACGTTTTCCATCCCGTCGCTGAGCAGCACCATGTGCCACTGGTGATCGGGATCGCCGTTTGTGTCGAGTTGCGCCTTGCCTTCCAGCATCCCGGAACCGAGCGCCGTGGTGTTCTGATCGGTCATGGCATCGATCTGATTCTTGACATCGGTCAGTTCGCTCTCGTCCACCGAGACCAGCGTGAGATCGTAGAGCGTGTCGGCGAGCGTCCGGAAGTACGCCAGCCCGATCATGTCGCCGGCCTGGCGGCGATCGGCGAAGGCGCGCGCGGCATTCTTGGCGGAGTCCAGTTTGCCGGCCTCGCCCATGCTGTTCGAGTTGTCCATGACGATCATCTCGTCCACCGGCGGGCGCGGCTCGGCCAGGAAGGAGAGCGCGTCGGTGCGCGTGGCGCGATCGATCGGCTGATAGGCTTCAGCCACGCGCTGGTCAACCTGATATACATCCAACAGCGTGACCTCGATGTCGTAGAGGACGCCGGCCCCCAGCGTGTTCGGCGGTCGCACGACCAGGTAGGCCAGGTCGCCGACCGGCCCGTACGCGGCCTCGACCTCGGCGTTCGTCCACGTGTTGGCCGCTGCATCGCCCACGCGCACGCGCCACGTGTCGGTGAACACGCGACCGACCGCGCCGCCAGGGCTCAGTTTGGGGTTGCGCACGTAGACCGGGATGATGAGCATGTCCGGCGCCAGGTTGTATCCGGCGTCCAGCGGATAGATGTCCTGCAAGGTGATCTCGCGCCACTCGCCGACCAGGCTGTATGTCTGCGGAGCCTCGGGCAGGCTCGTCGCGCTGACGCGCACCGTCCACGTCCCGGCCCACGCGGACGGATTGACGTCGGTGGTCCAGACGGTAACCTGCTCGACGTTGTTGGTGTGATCTTCGGCAGGAAAAGCGGGGGTGATGTTCGCATTCGCGATCGGATCGGCCGTCGTGCCGCCATAGTCCGCGCTCGGCGTGGGCGGGGCGAGCGTCCAGGGGTAGTGCAGTCCACCATCGGGATCGACCAACACCAGATCCAGGTCGTTGGCGAGGTGAAGCGCATTCTCGGCCAGCCCCGCATCTGCTGCCGGATCGTCCCACACCAGCGTGAAGCGCAGTTCCTGCCGATCGGCCAGCACATCGATCGTGTACTCGTCGGCTTCGTCTTCCGCGTCGAGTTGACCTTCGATGGCAGCCTTGTGGCTCACGGCGTTCACGGTGCGCCGCGCGTGGATCACGCCGTAACCGGTCGAAAAGTCCGGCCCCTGGTGGTAGATGACGGGCTGGCCGGTGTCGGGATCGTTCCAGCCATAAGCCACGTAGGTGGACGGGTCGTTGGGATCGTTGACCAGATCGGTCGCGTTGTTGATCAACAATCCCTTGACGGTAGATGGCAGCGGATTGGGCGTGCCGTAGGTCAGGTCGTACTGCTGAAGCGCCAACAGCGCCACGCCGGTCGTCGCGGGTGTTGCCATCGAAGTGCCGCCCTTCTGGCCGTACAGGCCCGGCAGGACGAAGGTAGACATCATCCGACCGATCGCCATCACGTCGGGCTTGAGCCGCCCATCGTAAGTGGGGCCGCGCGAGCTGCCCTGCCGCAGGCGATAGCCCGTGCCCGGGTCGAGCGCTCCGACGACGGTCTGATTCTTGGCCACGCCGGTGAGCGCGAAGAAACCGCGCACGCCCTCGGCATCGGGGATACCGTCGCCATCGGTGTCAACGTCACACCACTGCGAGGTGAAGCCGTTATTGCCGGCCGACTTGTGATAGGGCCGCGCCGGAATCGGCGTGCCGTCCTCGTCCGCGTCGCCGCGAATGATGCTGTCAATGTTGGACTGCGGTTCATCGTACAGCATACACGTCTGGGAATAGGAGTGATTGCTGATGTCCGCGTCCAGATCATTGTAGGCCTCGTCGTAATCGGCGGTATCGTCCTCTGACGCGGGGAATGAAGCCAGTTGCACACCGGGCGCCATGCCGCGCCACTGGAAAGCCGTGCCACCGGCCGCCGTGCTGCTGATGCCGCTGCCGCCAATGATGCCAGTCACGTGGGTGGTGTGGTCTTCATAGCCGGCCCTCGTGCGAATGACGCGCCCGGCAAAGTCAGGATGCGTGTCGTCGAAAGCGCCGTTTTCCATCACGGCGGCCTGCAGGCCGCTGCCGTCCAGTCCGTTGTAGGTGATGGAGCCGCCGGAGATCGTCGCTCTCTGCACGTCGTCCACGAAGAGTTCCTGGCGCGCGACGTCGTTGTCGGGGAAACCCGGCGCAGGCCCTTCTTGAATCCAGCGCACTTGATCGAGTTGGCTCAACGGCCCAATCTGCGTTTTTGCCATCACGACTGCCCACGTGTCCAGCCCGCGCGCCGTGTAACTGACCACACGCGACGCCAGAATGCCTGTCGCTTCGCTGTTCGACACATCGGGGAAGAAGCGCACCAGCAGATTCACTGTCCCGTTGCCGTTGTCGGCCCAGTCCTCGAAATGACCTGCCAGCACTTTGGGCATCACTTTATCTTCCGGCAGGATGCGGCCCATCCAGCGCAGGCAGGCGGCTGCCAACGGATCTGCCGCGCTAAAAGTCTTGGTCACGCTGCTCACAACCGTCTGACCCCAGAACCAGTACAGTTTCGAAATGCCATGCGGGACCAGGTTGCTCCAGTTGCTGCAAGACGAATCGTCCGGCGGTTCCTTGGCCTGAGCGAAAGCGTGTAGATAAGGCAGCGAGGTCGCGGCCAGGTCGTCGAGCAACGCCTGCTCGATGCCGGGCTGCGGCGTGAAGCGGCGCGAGCGCAGCGGCACCTGCAAAGGCTGGCCCTGGAACGCCAGGCTGTTGACGAACAGGTCTTGGCCGGCCTGCGTCATGCCGGTCGGGCCGGTGTTGAAGCCCCACAGCAGGAAGCGTTCCTGCACCTGCACGATCGGATACCGGGTCGTGCCCGGCAGCCGGCCGATCTCGATGCCGTCCGCGATCGGCGTGGGCAAGTTCAGCCAGCGGGCGCGGTTGGCGTTCGTGTAGAGCGCCAACCGGTTGTCAGCAGGCAGCGTGAGCAGAGTGGGGAAGTCGTATGCCGCGCGACCACGCTGCGCCGCCTCGACGGTCGTGGCATTGCCGCTGCCGGTCGTCAATCCGCTCAGCAGGCCGGCGGCACTCAGGAAGTTCAGCCCGCCGTCGCCGATGGCGACGATGGGGCGTTCGGAATTGAGCAGCGCCGTCCGCGCCGTCGTCCCGCTCCAGGTTCCGGTCTCTGCACCGACGAGGATCACATCGCAGCCGGAAAAGTCGCGCCTCGCCACAGCGCTCAACGGCACCAGATAGGTTTGGAAGCCGCGCGCATCGAGCAGCGTTTGGAAAGGGACGGCGGTTGCGAAACTGCCGGAGTAGATGGTTGCGGCGCGCAGGCTCACACTGCCATCGAGCGATCCGGCGGCGGTGCGGAAGGCGCGCCCGGCCACAACCGACGTGCCGTCGCTTGCCGGGGCAGTTATTTGCACAGTGCCGCCGCTCGCATTGCGCGCCACCAGCGGCAGATACACGCTCCCGCCCGGCGAACCTGCGCAGGCGGCCGTGCCGGCCTGCAGTTGATCGCGGATGCTCTCTGTGCGGCTTGCGACGTCGAATTGTGCCTGGCGTGGCACGCTCACGTTAAGCGCCATATCGTCCGACGTTACGCGCATCCGAACGTTGTGCCGGACGGTCGCAGCCTCGACGAGCAAAGATGACGAGAGGACGAGCGACACCAGAACGACGACGCTCAACACAGAGTGAAGGGAAACCCTGACTGTCATTGCACACCTCCTCAGTAGACGAGCACGTAAATCAGGCCGTTCTCGCCGGTCCCGGTGGCAGCGATCCAACGGAAAAACGACGTGGCGTGTCCAATGGCGTCGCCAACGGTCACACCCCGCGCTTCGCGGTCGCCAGCGGCCGTCGCCACGATGTAGCGATCGGATACGTCGAAACCAAAGTTAATCTGGCACCTGCCGGGACCTGAGCCGTTGGCGATCCAGATCGCTTCGTCATTCACATTGTTAAAGTACTGCACGATCTGAGAGTTAGCGGCCCCGCAGACGGCCGTAACGCCGGCCTTGACCAGTCCATTCACGCTCCGCGCCTGTATCGCATCGCCGCTTTCGTCCACCTGAAACACGGGCAGGCCGGAGACGTCAACCCGCAACGTGCCCGCTTCGTCCTCATTCTTGTCTAACTCGATGGTGACGTCGTCATTGCTGGTGAGGTACAGGTCGCTGCTGCCGTATGCGGTCGAGTGAATGCGGCCGTTGTCGCCGGTGCCGGTGTTGCTGTTGCTGCTGCTTAATACCAGGGCTGCGCCTGGATAGGGAACTGTCCCGCTAATGGTCGCCCCCGGCCTCAGGCCGAGCGCGTAGGGTGCGGCGGTGAGTGGCTGGCGCGGCGCAAGCGTCGTGTAACTGTCGCTCCCCGCCGGGCAGCGCACGGCGACCTGGAGATGGCGCGCGTCGCCGGTAAAGGCGCTGTCGCCAAAGTCGAGCCGCACGGTGAACAGGCCGTCCGTCACGTTGGTGTTGGTCACGGTCTGCGTACTGCCGATCTGCGTGCCGCCCGTCGGCGGCGAACCGCTGCCCGCTGCGTCCCACAGGCTGAACTGGAAATCGCACGCCCCGTTGACGGGGCCGCCGCCTTTCGCGAGTTGCCCCTGATAGGTGAAGTCTGTGCTGAGCCCTGCACTGAGCGCAGGCGAAGTGGCAGTCGAAGCGCCCGTGCCGGGCGCGGCCGCCTGCACATCGGTGGCGCTCTGCGGGCCGGGGCCTTGGGCCGTCACAATGTGCACGAGCGCGAGCAAAGCAACACCCGCCACGATTGCGCTCAGATAAGGGTTACGTTTCATTTCATTTTGGTTCTCCTTTCGGTCTGTCACGCCTTCTCAGGGAGCGTTACGGAACACGAGCGGCAGGTAGGTCCTCTGCGGCACCGCTGCTTCGAACGCCCCGACGTCGTACCTGGCGCCCCGCGGACGGGGATTGCCGTCCAGGTCGGCCGCCAGCCACGGGATGGTAAGGCCGGCGTCCACAGCGGGCGAGTCCAGGCGCAGGTGATAGTCCGCCGTCAGCAGTGGGTCCTGCCGGATAGAGTGTGCGCCGACGATGGGATCCAGAATGTTCCAAGAGAGGTTCGTGTCGGCAACGATGGTGCTGCTGGCGGGCGCAGTGTTGGTGATCCCCACCGTGTGGCCGGCAATGAGGTTGTTGGTCAGGGTCAGCGCGACGTAACTGCCTACCCAGGTGATTGCCGCTAGCGTGCCCACGCGGGCGTAGGCGCCACCCGTGACGCGAACCTCGTCGCCCGGCTGGGCCACGTCTATGGCGCGCTGGAGCGTGGCGCAGGGGTGGCCCGGGTTGGTGCAGTCGTTACTGACGTCGCTCCCCGTCGTCCCCACGTAACGGGTGCCGGCGTCGGCCCGCGCCGGGCCGACCCCAACCAGCCAGAGCAGCGCTAGGGCCAGTCCCAGGCCCAACACAATTGCTGCAATCAACCCTTTGCTTTTCACGGGTCCTCCTGTCTGGTGCGGGAGCGCTCACAGTCAGTGCGCCCTCACGACGAGGGGCAGGTACAGCCGATAGCCGGGGGCGAACCGCTGGCCGAAGATCTCGAACTCGCCCTTCACCAGCGGGGGAGTGTTGTCGTCGCTCCGCCACACCACCAGGTACTCGTTGTTCGTGCTGTTGCAGGCCACTGCCGGGTAGCGAGCGACGTAACTCGTGTCTCCGTCCGGTCCCATATCGCTCAGGCGGAAGTCGTTCGCGCCGATCTCGGCCCCCGTAGCTCCGTTCACCCGCTGGCCAAAGATCTCGTACTCGCCATCCACCAGCGGAGCGGTGTCGTCGTCGCCATACCACACGACCATGTACTCGTTGTTCACACTGTTGTAGGTCACCGCCGGAGAGAAAGCATCGTAACTCGCGTTCCCATCCGGCCCCACGTCGGTCAGGCGCAAGTCGGCGCCGATCTCGGCCCCCGTAGCCCCGTCCACCCGCTGGCCAAAGATCTCGTGCTCGCCGTCCACCAGCGGGGGGGTGTTGTCGTCGCCCTGCCACACCACCAGGTACTCGTTGTTTGTGCGGTTGTAGGCCACCGCCGGGCCGCCAGCCCCATAGTTCACGTTTCCATTCGGCCCCATGTCACTGAGGCGAAAGTCGTCGCCGATCTCGGCCCCCGTGGCCGCCTCCACCCGCTGGCCGAAGACCTCGAACTCGTCGTTGACCAGCGGGAAGGTGTTGTCGTCCCCCGCCCAGACCACCAGGTATTGGTTGTCTGTGCTGTTGTAGGCCACCGCCGGGCCGGCACCGACGTACCCCACGTCTCCATCCGGCCCCATGTCGCTCAGGCGAAAGTCGCCGCCGATCTCGGCCCCCGTAGCCCCGTTCACCCGCTGGCCAAAGACTTCCTGCTCGCCGTTCACCAGCGGGGCGGTGTCGTCGTCGCCCTCCCATACCACCAGGTACTGGTTGTTCGTGCTGTTGTAGGCCACCGCCGGGCGGTCAGCGTCGTAGTTCGCGTTCCCGTCCGGCCCCATGTCACTCAGGCGGAAATCCGCGCCGATCTCGGCCCCGCTGGCCGCGTCCACCCGCTGACCGAAGACCTCGTACTCCTCGTCTACCAGCCCACCGGTGTTGTCGTCGCCATCCCACACCACCAGGTACTGGTTGTTCGTGCTGTTGTAGGCTACCGCCGGCCCATAGGCGTCATAGTTGGCGTTTCCGTCCGGCCCCATGTCGCTCAGGCGGAAATCTGTGCCGATCTCGGCCCCGGTGGCGGCGTTCACCCGCTGGCCGAAGACCTCGAACTCGTTGTCCACCAGCCCGCCGGCGTTGTCGTCGCCTCGCCACACCACCAGGTACTCGTTGTCCGTGCTGTTGTAGGCCACCGCCGGGCGGTAGACGCTGTAGCCCGTGTTTCCGTCCGGCCCCATGTCGCTCAGGCGGAAGTCGTTCGTGCCGATCTCGGCCCCGGTGGCGGCGTTCACCCGCTGGCCGAAGATCTCGGTCTCGTTGTCCACCAGCGGGGCGGTGTCATCGTCGCCATACCACACCACCAGGTACTCGTTGTTCGCGCTATTGTAGGCCACCGCCGGGGTGAAAGCGACATAGGCGCTGCTTCCGTCCGGCCCCATATCGCTCAGGCGCAAGTCAGCGCCGATCTCGGCCCCGGTGGCGGCGTCCACCCGCTGGCCAAAGATCTCGGATTCGCCATCTACTAACCCGCCGGTGTCGTCGTCTCCACACCACACCACCAGGTACTCGTTGTCGTGGCTGTTGTAGGCTACCGCCGGCAAGGAAGCGTCAAAGAGCACGTCACCGCCCATGTCACTCAGGCGAAAGTCGTTCGCGCCGATCTCGGGGTCCACCGTCACCGGGTAGGCCGCAGCGGCCAGTGCCGCCCCATCCACCACGATGCACGTCCCTGTCGCCGTCACCCGCATCGTCGCCGGCAGGTCGCGCCCGCTGGCATCGTAGGCGCGCACGTCCCCCAGGTGTATCGCGCCCTCCGGTGTGGTCCACTGCCAGCCATTCTCCGCCGCCTCAAACGTGCCCGCGCAGCGCACCGCCCCGGCGATCACCAGGTCGGCCCCGTCCAGCGACAGCGGCCGGGGGAAGACGAACTGCTGCTCCAGGCTGGCCCTCCGGGCCAGGTACTGCTCCACCAGCCCGCCGCGCTGGTAGGTCACCGTGCCGGGCTGCTCGCTCGTTGGCCGCACCGCGCCGACGGTTACTCCGACCAGCGGCACGTCACCGGCCCTCACCGCCGTCAGGTGCCAGGCCCAGGCCGGCCCGCCGCCCCGGGGGGTGAACTGCAAGCCGTCGGGGGTAAAGGTCGCCACGTGCTGGGGATGGTGCAGGCGGTAGCCGTCGGCGGTCGCTGACAGGTCATTCACCGCCACGGCGATGGCCTGGTCTGATGTCAGCCGTGCTGCCCCCGCCAGGTTGGGCGTGTGCTGTTGAGTGGCCCGCTCCCCGACGACAGGCGGCACGGTCAGGCAGCCCAGGAGCAGCGCCAGCACGGCCAGCGTGTGCAAGAACCGAACTGCGTTGAAAAGCATGGTTGCCTCCTCATAAAGGGCTCTCAATAGCACAGTCGGCTACGGCGTCGCGTTACCTGCCATCGCAAGCAGGTCGCGTTGCTGGCTCTGCTTTGCCCTCGCGCCGGCCACCCGTCTCCCATCGTCAGTAGTTGCGGACCACCAGCGGCAAATGGATGTGCCAGACGACCGGTCCCCAGCGGGCAATCCAATTAGCCCTGGTGTCTCCACCCGCGCTGGTGAACCGGCCCCCCACGTACACGTCCGGACCGGCCACCGCGATAGCCCCGACCCGGTTGTTCAGGCCCACGCCGAGGGGGTGCCAGGCGGAGCCATCCCAGCGCGCGATGCGGTCGGCATGCGCGTCTCCGCCCGCGTCGGTGAATGCGCCCCCCACGTAGACGTTCGCCCCGGCCACCGCGATAGCGTAAACCGCGCTGCCCAGGCCGGAGCCGAGGGGGTACCAGGCCGAGCCGTCCCAGCGCGCGATCTTGTCAGCGCTGGCGTTTCCCCCTGCGTTGGTGAACTCGCCCCCGACGTAGACGTTCGCCCCTGCCACTGCGATGGCGTAGACAGTATTGTTCAGGCCCGTGCCCAGGGCGTGCCAGGCAGAGCCGTCCCAGCGCGCGATGCGGTCGGCACTGGCGTCTCCTCCCGCATCGGTGAACCCGCCGCCAACGTAGACGTCCGCCCCGGCCACCGCGATGGCGTTGACGATGCCGTTCAGCCCCATGCCGAGGGCATGCCCTTGCGAGCCGTCCCAGCGGGCGATGTGATCAATATTGTGGTTTCCACCCACGTCGGTGAACGCGCCGCCGACGTACACGTCCGCCCCCGCCACCGCAAGGGCGGTGACGTCGTCGTTCAGACCGGGGGCGAGGACGTGCCAGGTTGAACCGTCCCAGCGGGCAATGTAGTCGGCGTCCGCGTCTCCACCGGCATTGAAGAACCCGCCGCCGACGTAGACGTCCGCTCCCGCCACCGCGAGGGCGTAGACTGGGCTGTTCAGGCCCGAGCCGAGGGCGTGCCAGGCGGAGCCATCCCAGCGGGCGATACGGTCGGCACGGGCATCTCCACCCACGTTGGCGAACGTGCCGCCGACGTAGATGTCCGGACCGGCCACCGCGATGGCGTAGGGAGCTTCGTTCAGGCCGGAGCCGAGGGGGTGCCAGGCGCGAGCGAGTTGGCTGGCATCCCATTGGGTGATGTAGTCAACATTCTGGTTTCCGCCCGCGTCGGTAAAGTGGCCCCCGATGTAGACGTCCGCCCCGACCACCGCGATGGCGTGGACGCTATCGTTCAGGCCGGGGGCGAGGGCATGCCAGGCCGAGCCGTCCCAGCGGGCGATGCGGTCGGCACCACCGTTCCCGCCCGCGCCAGTAAAGTGGCCCCCGACGTAGATGTCCGCCCCGACCACGGCGATGGCGTAGACGCTATCGTTCAGGCCGGGGGCCAGGGCATGCCAGGCCGAGCCGTCCCAGCGGGCGATGTGGTCGGCATCCGCGTCGCCACCCGCGTTGGTGAAGGAGCCTCCCACGTACACGTCCGCCCCGGCCACCGCGATAGCCTCAACCCGGTTGTTCAGGCCGGAGCCGAGGGCATGCCAGGCCGAGCCGTCCCAACGGGCGACGTAGTCGGCGTTGGCCTCTCCACCCGCGTTAAGAAACAGGCCCCCCACGTACACGTCCGCGCCGGCCACCGCGATGGCTCGGGCTTCATCATTCAGGCCGGAGCCGAGGGCGTGCCAGGCCGAGCCATCCCAGCGGGCGATGCAGTCGGCATTGCCGTCTCCACCCGCGTCGGTGAATTCGCCCCCGACGTAGACGTCCACCCCGGCCACCGCGATGGCATTGACGGGACCGTTCAGGCCCGACCCCAGGGCATGCCAGGCCAAGCCGTCCCAGCGGACGATGCGGTCGGCACTGCCATCTCCACCCGCATCGGTGAACTGACCCCCGACGTAAACATTCGCCCCAGCCACCGTGATGGCCTCAACCCAAGTGTTCAGCCCGGAGCCGAGGGCGTGCCAGGCCGAGCCGTCCCAGCGGGCGACGTAGTCGGCATTCGCCTCTCCACCTGCATCGGTAAAGTAGCCGCCGACGTAGACGTCTGCCCCGGCCACCGCAATGGCCTTAACCCGGTTGTTCAGGCCCGGGCCGAGTGCGCCCCAGCCCGCACTATCCCAGCGGGCGATGCGGTCAGCATCCGCGTCTCCACCTGCGTCGGTGAACCGACCACCGACGTAGACGTCCGCCCCGGCTACCGCGATGGTGCCGACATAGTCGTTCAGGCCGGAGCCGGGGACGCGCCAGCCGCCAGTCAGTTGGGTGGCGTCCCAGCGGAGGAGGTAGTCGGCATCCGCGTCTCCACCTGCGTCATTGAAGAAGCCGCCGACGTACACGTCTGCCCCTGCCACCGCGATGGCGAGGACGGTGTTGTTCAAGCCGGAGGCGAGGGCGTGCCAGGCCGAGCCATCCCAGCGGGCGACGCAGTCGGCATCGGCGTCCCCACCCGCGTCGGTGAAAAAGCCGCCGACGTAGATGTCAGGACCGGCCACCGCAATGGCGTAGGCAAAGTTGCTCAGGCCAGAGCCGAGGGCGTGCCAGGCTGCGCCGTCCCAGCGGGCGATGCCGTCGGCATTGGCGTCGCCACCCGCGTCGGTGAAGAAGCCGCCGACGTACACGTCCGCCCCCGCCACTGCGATGGCTTCGGCCCGGCCGTTCAGGCCGGAGCCGAGGGCGTGCCAGCCCGAGCCGTCCCAGCGGGCGACGTAGTCGGCATTGGCGTCGCCACCTGCGTCGGTGAAGAAGCCGCCGACGTAGACGTCCGCCCCGGCCACCGCAATGGCTTTGACCCAGGTGTTCAGGCCTGCGCCGAGGGCATGCCAGGCTGAGCCGTCCCAGCGGGCGATGTAGTCGGCATTCGCCTCTCCACCTGCATCGGTAAAGTAGCCGCCGACGTAGACGTCTGCCCCGGCCACCGCGATGGCGCAGACGGCACTGTTCAGGCCAGAGCCGAGGGGGTGCCAGGCTGACCCATCCCAGCGCGCGATGTGGTCGGCACTGGCGATTCCACCTGTATTCGTAAAGTAACCCCCGGCGTAGACGTCCGCTCCCGCCACCGCGATAGCGACGACAGCATCGTTCAGGCCGGGGCCGAGGGCGTGCCAACTCTTACCCGGGGACAGCGGCGCGGCAGGTTCGTTGGCCGGCTTGAAGATTGGAGCGTCGCCCGCTCCGTACTCCATGCGCCAGCCCGCCGGGTCCAGCGCGCCGCTGAAACCGCTGCTCAGGTTGAGGCTGCCATCAGGGTTGAGCAGGTCCCCCAGCGGCGTGCGGACCTCCTGGGGCGCCCGGGCGGCGCGGGCGCTGCGCACCGGCAGCCCGCCGAGCAGCCCGCTCAGCAGCGCCAGGGCCAGCCCTAGGCCCAACACGATGGCTACGATCCGCCCTTTGCCTTTCATAAGCCCTCCTATCTGGTGCAGGAGCGCTGACAGTCAGTGCGCCCGCATGACGAGCGGCAGGTACAGCCAATAGTGGCCGGCAAAGCGCTGGCCAAAGATCTCGAACTCTTCGTCCACCAGCGGGAGAGTGTTGTCGTCACCCGACCACACTACCAGGTAGTCGTTGCCCGTGGAGTTGCAGGCCAGCGCCGTTTCGCGCGCGTCATAGACGGGCTCCCCATCCGGTCCCATGTCGCTGAGGCGGAAATCGGTATCGATCTCGGACCCGGTAGCAGCGTCCACTCGCTGGCCCCAGATCTCGTTTTCATTGTCCACCAGCCCGCCAGTGTTGTCGTCACCAGACCAGATCACCAGGTACTCGCTGTCCCGGCTGCTGTAGGCGACCGCCGGGACGGCCGCCCGGTAGTTCACGTTGCCGTCCGGCCCCATATCGCTCAGGCGCACGTCGCCGCCGAGTTCGGTCGCCGTGGCCCCGTCCACCCGCTGGCCAAAGATCTCGTACTCCCCGTCAACCAGCGGAGGCGTGTCGTCGTCGCCGCGCCAGACCACCAGGTACTGGTTGTCGGTGGGGTCGTAGGCCACCGCCGGCTCGTAGGCGTCATAGTCGGCGTCGCCGTCCGGCCCCATGTCGCTCAGGCGAAAGTCATTCGCCCCCAGCGGCACCCCGCTGGCCCCGTTCAGCCGCTGGCCATAGACCTCGAACTCTTCGTCCACCAGCGGAGGCGTGTCGTCATCGCCGCGCCAGACCACCAGGTATTGGTTGCTCGTGCTATTGTAGGCCACCGTCGGCTCCCAGGCGTCGTAGTTCGCGTTCCCGTCCGGCCCCATGTCGCTCAGGCGCAGGTCGGCGGTGAGTTCGGCCCCGGTGGCCGCATTCAGCCGCTGGCCGTAGATCTCGAACTCTTCGTCCACCAATGCGCCGGTGTCGTTGTCGCCTCGCCACACCACCAGGTACTCGTTGCTGGTGGGGTTGTAGGCCACCGCCGGGGCGTAGGCGTCGTAGTTCGCATTCCCATCCGGCCCCATCTCGCTCAGGCGCAAGTCGCCGCCGATCTGGGTCCCCGTGGTCGCCTCCACCCGCTGGCCGTAGATCTCGTACTCGCCATTCACCAGCGCGCCAGCGTTGTCGTCGCCCGCCCATACCACCAGGTACTCGTTCTCCGTGCTGCTGTAGGCCACCGCCGGGTCTTGAGCGCCGTAGGCGATGTCCCGATCTGGCCCCATGTCGCTCAAGCGCAAGTGGCCGCCGATCTCGGCCCCGGTGACGGCGTTCACCCGCTGACCAAAGATCTCGTACTCGCCGTTCACCAGCGGGAAGGTGTTGTCGTCGCCCTGCCACACTACCAGGTATTCGTTGGCCTGGCTGTTGTAGGCCACCGCCGGGTCAAATGCGTCGAAGAGCACGTCGCTACCCATGTCGCTCAGGCGCAAATCGTTCGCGCCGATCTCCGCCCCGCTGGCCCCGCCCACCCGCTGGCCAAAGATTTCGTACTCGCCCAGCACCAGGGGGGCGGTGTTGTCGTCGCCCGCCCACACCACCAGGTACTCGTCCCCCGTGCTGTTGTAGACCACTGCCGCAGTGAAGGCACCATAGGCGGTGTTTCCGTCGGGCCCCATGTCGCTCAGGCGGAAATCGTTCGCGCCGATCTCGGCCCCCGTGGCGGCCTCCACCCGCTGGCCGAAGACCTCCTGCTCGTTGTCCACCAGCGGGGCGGTGTCGTCCTCGCCCACCCATACCACCAGGTACTCGTCCTCCGCGCTGTTGTAGGCTATCGCCGGGAAGCCAGCATCGAAGAAGGAGTTCCCGTCCGGCCCCATGTCACTCAGGCAGAAATCGTTCGCGCCGATCTCGGCTCCTGTGGCCCCATCCACCCGCTGGCCGTAGATCTCCCACTCGTCGTTCTCCAGCGTGCCGGCGTCGTCGTCGCCGTGCCACACCACCAGATACTCGTCCCCCGTGCTGTTGTAGACCACCGCCGGAGCGATGGCATCATAGGCAGTGTTTCCGTCGGGCCCCATGTCGCTGATGCGAAAGTCGCCGCCGATCTCGGCTCCTGTGGCCCCATCCACCCGCTGGCCGTAGATCTCGCACTCCTCGTCCACCAGGGGGGCGGTGTTGTCGTCGCCTCGCCACACCACCAGGTACTCGTCCTCCGTGCTGTTGTAGGCCACCGCCGGGACGTCAGCGTCGTAGGCCGCATTCCCGTCCGGCCCCATGTCACTCAGGCGGAAGTCGCCGCCGATTTCGGCCCCTGTGGCCCCGTCCACCCGCTGGCCCCAGATCTCGTACTCCTCGTGCACCAGCGGGGCGGTGTTGTCGTCGCCCAACCAGACCACCAGGTACTGGTTGGCTGTGCTGTTGTAGGCCACCGCCGGGACGTAGGCACTATAGCCTGCGTTCCCGTCCGGCCCCATGCTACTGATGCGGCGGCTCGAGCCGATCGGGTGTCCGTTGAGGTGCAGCCGCCGGCAAAAGATCTCGTACTCCTCGTCCACCAACGGGGCCGTGTCGTCGTCTCCATACCACACCACCAGGTACTCGTGGTCCGTGCTGTTGTAGGCCACGGCCGGGGCGTAGGCGCCGTATGCCGTGTTCCCGTCTGGCCCCACGTCGCTGAGGCGCCAGACCGTGCTGACCCTGGCCCCCGTCACCGCATCCACAAACTGGCCGAAGATCTCGTTCTCGCCGTCAACCAGCGGACCCGTGTTGTCGTCGCCCGACCAGACCACCAGGTACTCCTCCCACAGGGGGTTGTAGGCCACCGCCGGGCTCTCGGCGTCGAACTGGGTGTCGTGGCCCATGAAACTGATGCGGAAGTCGTTGGCGCCGATCTCGGGGTCAATCGTCAGCGGGTAGGCCGCCCGGGCCAGCGCCGCCCCATCCACCACGATGCGCGTCCCTGTCGCCGTCACTCGCATCGTCGCCGGCAGGTCGCGCCCGCTGGCATCGTAGACCCGCACGCTCCCCAGGCGGACGGCTCCCGCGGTCGTGCTCCAGCGCCAGCCCTCCGCCGTCGCCTCGAACGCGCCCGCGCTGCGCACCGTCCCGGCGATCACCAGGTCGGCTCCACCCAGTGGCAGCGGCCGGGGGGCGACGAACTGCTGCTCCAGGCTGTCCTGCCGCGCCAGGTACTGCTCCACCAGCCCGCCGCGCGGGTAGGCCACCACGCCGGGCCGCTCGCTCGTGGGCCGCACCGCGCCGACCCTTACCCTGGGCAGCGGCGCATCGCCCGCCATCACTGCCGTGAGTTCCCAGGCCCATGCCGGCCCGCCACCCCGGGGAGTGAACTGCACTCCTTCAGGCGTGAAGGTCGCCGTGTGACGCGGGTGGCGCAGGCGGTAGCCGTCGGCCGTGGCCTCCAGGTCGTTCACTGCGGCGGCGATGGCCTGGTCGGAAGTCAGGTGGGCCGCGCCCGGACGGGCCGGGGCTGTGGCCCGGACGGAGAGTGGGCCGGGGCTGGCCGGCAGGGCCAGCAGCAGGCCCAGGATCAAGAGTCCGATGAGCATGCGTTGGGTTTTCATCTTGGCATCTTCTTATTTGGCCGTCGTCAGCGGGCCACCAGGTGTAAGGTACGCCGTCTGCGATCGCGCCACCGTCCCCGGGATCGTTTCATACGCCCCCAGGTCAAAGGCCGGACCCTGCGGCCGCGGCACGCCCAAAACATCCCTGGCGACCACCGGGGAAACATTCTTGCCCGTATCCATACACGGGCTGCCGTTCTGCAACTGGAAGTTCAAGACGGCGGCGTTCACAAAGTCCGGGTCGTCGTTGATGGCGGTGGTGTCCCAGGCGGGAGCCGGGCCGTCGCTGTACCAACAGTTGCGATAGTCCCCCGCCGGCAGCGTAGTGGACTCGTCGGCCAGGTACGGCTCGCCGGTGGAGTAGATGATGTTGTTGCTCAGGTACACCGTCGTCGAGCGCGCCAGCGCGCCCGGGTCGATCAACAGGCTCCCAGTTTCGCCTTGATACGTCGCTCCCGACCAACCGTTGCCATACAGCGTGTTATTGTAGAGATAGACGCGGGTTTGGGCGACCTCTTCGTGGCCGGTGTCAATGCGGATGCCGGTGTGGTACGAGGGATCGTCCACCCACTCCGGCCCCAGGCCGGCGTTGACCACCAGGTTGTTGTAAATCCAGTTGTCGCCGGTGACGTAATAGCCCAACAAAATGCCGTCACCGCGCTGGTTGACGATCACGTTGTCGTGGATGCGGTGCTGCTGGATGTAGGCCGAGTAGTCCTGTTCGCTGTAGATGTTGATGGCCCGGTTGGACAGGCCATCGTGGATATAGTTCCAGGCTACCTCACGGTTGCTCTCGGTCGGCGCTCGCGGCGGGTCATCCTGACGAACGCCTTTGAGATAGATGGCATGGTACAACTTGGAACAGGTGGCCGAGCCAACCTGCTCCAGCTCGTTGCCCAGGATGTAGAGGCCGTTGCCCAGGGCGTCAATCGCCCCATCCATCCCGTCGCCTTGCGGGGCGGTCACATAGTTGCCCACGGCGCGGAAGCCGGTCTGGGCGGGGACGCCGACCTGGCCGGTCGTCACCGTAAAGCCGGCAATGACCCAGTGAACCGCATAGCCGCCGCTATCCACATTCCATACCCAGAAGGCATGCTCGATGGTCGCGTGGCCCACGCGAGAAGTGGCCCCCGGGTAGACGACCAGAGCTTTGGGATTGCCCTCCGCCCCATCGCTGCCCAGGTTGACGGCGGCCCCGTAATTGGTCTCTGTGGTCTGGTCCACGCCGTCGCCGATGTAGGCGATGTCGCCGGGGGCCAGGCTGTCGGCAGCGTGGGGGATCGTCCGCCAGGGGTTGCCCCAACTGCCGTCGCCGGTGTCGTCGTCGCCAGCGGTGGCTGCAAAATAGATGTTCCCGGCGCGCACGGTGAACGGCAGGGCATTGGATTGCTTGCCGTTGACGACGACATAGATCGAACCCAGGCCATTCTGGGCCAGGCGGCTGAGCTGGAAGGAGATCCTCTGCATGCGGTGATAGGTGTAGAGGTCGGCCGGGGCGGTGGCATTGCCCCAGGAATAGTACGAGGCCGCCTCCACCCCGTTGGCGTACACCTTGCTGCTGCCCCGCGTGCTGCCCAGGTTGCGCCCCCAGATGGTGACGATGGCCCCATCCTGCCCGCTGCGTCCGCCAGAGGTGTCGCCGTTGCCGGTCCTGGGGCCGCTCACCAGATCGGAGAAGAACAGGACCGGATCGGTGGTGGATGGGGGCTCGGAAGTGAAAGACCGGGCGACGAGGGGTAGATAGATAAAGTGGTCAAGGGTGCTGGGGTCGTAGAGGGTGAACGTCGCGCTGGTAGCATAGACGGTAGTCGGGTTGGCGGCGTCGGCCACCCGCACCTGCATGGCGGTGGTGGGAGTGGCTGGCGTCGTCCAGGTGTAGCATCCGGTGTTGGCTATGGACGTGGCGATGTCGTGGGGCGTGGCAAAGCCGTTGGTGGAGTAACTCAGGTTGACCTGGCTCACGGCGCCGGTGGTGGTCCAGCGGATCTGTCGCTGGCTGTTGATCGGCCAGGCCGTGCTGCCGGTGGGGGCGGTGAGGGTCAGGGAGGGCTCGGTGTTATCACCGATGCTGTCTGGCCCCCAGCCGTAGTTGGTGTCGCTGACAAAGTAGTGGTTGTCGCGCAGGGCCACGCCCAGGCCGCCCGAGTAGTCGTCGGTGCCGACGTCCTCCAGCCAGTACTCGCCGCAGGAGTGGTGGATGAAGATGAGCTTGACCGGGCTGGCCGGGGGGTTGGGGTTGATGGCCTGGGGCAGGGGCCGGGCCAGTGCCGGGCTCGCCGCACTAGAGACGACAAAGAACAGCCCTGCGACGGGGTTTACGCCAAGCGCGGGCGAACCCGAGAGGCTCAGGGCAAGCAAGGCCGTGCTGAGCAGTGCCGAAATGGATCGAGAGCGGGCATGGTGAACCGAGTTCATAGGATTCCTCCTCTCAGGCATTACGCAGTACCAGCGGCAGGTATATACTGTGGACAACCGGTCCCCAGCGGGCGATCCAATTAGCCCTGGTGTCTCCACCCGCGCTGGTGAACCGGCCCCCCACGTACACGTCCGGACCGGCCACCGCGATAGCCCCGACCCGGTTGTTCAGGCCCACGCCGAGGGGGTGCCAGGCGGAGCCATCCCAGCGCGCGATGCGGTCGGCATCCGCGTCTCCGCCCGCGTCGGTGAACGCGCCCCCCACGTAGACGTTCGCCCTCACCACACTTCCTCACATCCTTGAAGCACTCAGGATGTGCTGTATGTGCTGTTGCATCGCTCTGGCCTTCTCTCCATTGGCTTTGAACGACTTTTCATCCATGAAGGCAAACAAGATTTGCTTTGGTGCCCCTTGCCCCTTGATACTAGGCAAGCCTTCTGCTGTGTTTACCTCAAGCCGGACTGCCATTCTTGGCGGAAGCAATTTGAGCCGCTCCGTCCTGACCGCTGTGACCCCAGAGAATGGGATCACAGCGCGAGTGCCCTGTGCGCTACAGAAGGCCAGGCCTTGGGGTAGCTCGAAAAGAATACCAACTTGCATAGGTAGGGTCAAATCTCTCAGGCGCGCCCGGCGCCAACAGCAGAGCACAAGACTGGGCCTGGTATCGGCACATTGCGCTGGGCCCTCCAGGTTAAGCGCCTTGATCAGTTGGGACCTCCATTCATCAACCCCCGCATGTTGTATTCGCGAGTAGAGAATAATCGTCCACAGGACCGTGAACAAAAGAGCGCCCAACAATCCTGATGCGACCAAAATATGAATATACTTCTTTGCGACCAAAAGAAGTACATTCATAGCCATGCTTGCAGGCAACAGCGTCATGCTTGCAGGTGACAGGGGCACGAAAGCAAGCCAAGAGACAACGGCCCCAACCACAAGACCAATCACCATGCCAGGAAGAATCAGGGCAAGGCGGCACAAGACGATACTCCTCGGCGCGATAATGGCCACCCTGTTTCCAGGTTGAGGATGTCCTTGCAGACAATACTTGCACACCGGCATGTTGGGAACGGCAGCATCCTCCAGGCTCAAGGGTCTCTCACAAGATATGCAGGTTTGGGGAACAGTCGCTATTGTCATACGCACCTTTTCTCTTTGTGGTACAGCGCAACGCCGGCCGGCCTGCTGCACCAGAAGCCGCCCTCCAGGAGATAGTCGTCTCCACTGAGGTGAGGGCCGGCATCCGGCTGGCCGATCGTCCTGCCCAGCGAATAGCTGCCGCCCGTACTGAACATCGTTCCGCACGGCGACTAACGCAGGACAAGCGGCAGGTAAATTGGGTACACAATGCTCTCAAACGCGCCAATATCGCAGCGTGTCCCTTGAGGACGGGCAACCCCGCGCTGGTCGGTGGCTTCACAGGCATTACCGCTGCTGCCAGGCACGGCGGGGTTAGCGGCGTCAATCGCCGGGCTGCCAGGGAGCAGGGCATGGGTAAAGGTGGCGCCGCCGTTGTTTTGCAGCGGGCCGAGGTCAGGCTCCTGGCCGGTGATGTTGCCGGTGGTATCACCTGCGATGGTGCAGCCGGTGGTGTTTTGGATCAGGTTGTAGCCCTGCGAGGTGAGGGTTTCCGAGCAGTCCGGGGCTTGTCCCCCGTCATCGTTGTTCCCGGCGATGAGCGTGTTCTTGAAATTGACTGTGCCTCCCCAGCAAACGATCCCCCCGCCATTGCCGAAGCCATCGTCGTCACTGTCGGCGGTGTTGTTCGTGATGGTGACGTTGTTCAAGTCTGCCGTGCCGCCATAGGCAACAACGATGCCGCCGCCGCCGCCGGTTGCGCTGTTGCCGCTGACGGTGCTGTTCGTCAGCGTCAGTGTGCCGACCTCGCTAAAAATGCCGCCGCCGTCGCCGGTTGCGCTATTGCCGCTGATGGTGCTGTTCGTCAGGATCAGCGTGCCCTCGTTGTAGATGGCTCCATAGCCGCCAGTTGCGTTATTTCCCGTTACCGTGCTGTTTATCAGCGTCAGCGTCCGGCCATTGCCGTTGTGGATAACACCTCCATTGCCTGCTGTGTTGCCCATGAGGGTGCTGTTGCTGACGGTCAGCGTGCCCGCGTTGACTATGCCCCCGCCGGTGGTGCCGCTTCCGGGATTCCCGTTCTGCATGGTGACGCCGATGATCGTTACTACCCTGCCGGGGTGTACGAAAAACACCCGATCGCCGGTCACGCCGCCATTGCCATTGATAATTGTCATCGCCGCGCCCGCGCCGGTGATGGCCAGGTTGCCATGGATGTCAAGATCGCCGGTCGCGGCGTTCATCTCCCCTGCCCCGGCAAGGGTCAGGGTGCAGGTGCCGGCCGGGAGGACGATGGTGTCGTCGCCGGCCAGGTCGTTGGCTTCCTGGATTGCCGCGCGCAGCGTGCAGACGCCCCCTGCTGTAGCGCACACGCCGTTTCCCGGCGCCGCATCAACTGCGTCGTCCAGGCTGTTGACGGTGAATGTCGCCGCGTGAACGACCAACGCCAATTGCGGAAGTAATGCAGGGGCAACCAAGAACAGAGCGATGCATAGCGCGCGCGCTGATTGAGCAGTCAGACGCGATTTATTCTTTTGGCCCATGGTGCTGTCTCCTCCATAGACCTTGCTTAGAAGTCGAGCACTAGTTCTTTGTTATCAGCGGCAGGTAGACCCGCCACTGCCCCACCGCCCCACACCAGTAACCGAGACAGGCCTGGTAACTCGAACTCGAGGCAGAACCGATGGCCGTCTGCCCGACGGTCAGATTGACCGCATAGCCCGCAGACTCGGCCGGCCCACCGCCGCCGCTGGTCAACGGGGTGAACCAGTCCAGGCGGTAGTTGGCGGAGGACATGGCCAGGGCGCTGCCGGCCAGCAGTAGACCGCAGAGCAGAACGGTGGCCAACACGGTTGTCTTCCGTTTGTTCATCGCACTATCTCCTTAAACCGCTGTATGTGGCCAGGACTGGTCAGTAAATCAGCACCATGATCCCGCCGTTTGCCCCGCTGCCGGCATCATTCCAGCGGAAGCAATTGAGCTTCTCATTGTCAGCGCCCCAGTCGCAAGAAACACCTCGAGCAGCAGCACCTACACCGGCAGTGAATGCCGTGGCGACAAAGTAACGATCATCTATCCGAAAGCCAAAATCTATAGTGCAACGTCCTGCACTCGCTCCATTTGCGATGGTAATTGTGCCACTCACATGGTTGAATGCGCGGGTAATGACCGACCCCGAATCGCTGCACTCCGCGTAGACGGCGGCCTTCACCAGTCCGTCGTCTGCTCTGGACTGACCCACGTCGCCATCGAAGTATCCGGCGTAGCCGCTCGGGCTCCAACCGTAGACTCCGGGCCCACTGTCACTGCGTCCGACCACACCGAAGCCGCCGCCGCTGCTTTGGCCCCACACAGCGTAGCTGTCGCCTCCTCCATCGGTGTTTTCTACGAGTAAGATGCTGCCACTCTTACTTCCGCTGATGATTGCTCCCGGTCGCAGGCTCCAGGCGTAGGGTACCGGGAGGATGCGCTGGCGGGGCTCCATCTCCCCGTCGCTTCCCACTTCGATGCCCAGCCAGAGTTGCCGGCCGTCAATAATGCCGGACGAAGTGCAGGAGTCTATGTAAGCTGTGAACAGGCCGTTCGCCACAGGCACGGGGTTCAGAGGCTCAACGGGAGGCCCATCGGTATCTTCACACAGGGGATCTTCTGCGCTAAAGACATCATAGAGGCGGAAAGTCAGGGTGTAGTCGCCATCAGGAAGAGGGTTGTCGTTGGCGTCGGTCAGCCTCCCCTGGATGGGGATTACGGCGGACACGTCCGCCGTCACACCGGTCTCCCCTTGGGGCCGCACGTCCCCCTCCGGCGGCTCCGGCCCCTGGGCCCGGCTCAGTCCCACCGCCAGCGCCAGGAGCAGCCCCAGCGCCAATACGCATACGAGAATCCGTCGTTCTTTCATCACACACCTCCTTCGAATTTGAGTTTTGGATTGCATAAGTTGAAACAACTGTCGCGCGTTCATTATATACCTCCTGTTTATTCGGCATTGGACGCCACCGGTCACGTCTCGATCACCGTACCCCGGCGGATTGTCCGCTTTTGACGATCAATGGCAAATAGGCGAAATGCCAGGCGCCGCTCGTCTGCCGGTTGGCGAAGGCAACCAGCGTGTCGCCCGCCGGCATCGTTACCAGACTAAAGTGGTGGACGTAACCGGCCACCTGGCCGACCGAGTCGTAGAAGAGAGGCAACGCCGCCGTGCCAGGCGAGCCGCTGCCGTAGACGAACACCTCCCGCTCCATCGGCAGCGCAGCAACCGCGCCCTGCACCTGTAGCGGTGAGGTGTTGTGAAACACGGTCAGGTGCGGGCTGCTCCTGCTCACGCCACCCACGTCCAGGTCAAGGGACAGGTCGAAGCGGCCGCTGGCCGGGAAAGGGATGGCCGGTTGGAGTTCCTCGAGCAGACCGTCGGGCAGCACCACCGGCGGCGGCCCGGCGCACAGTGACTGGATCGAGGGAATTGTGGGGTAATGCTGGACATAGTAACCCCCGGCCGGCGCGTCTAGCGTAAAGCCGACGCCGGGAGGATTAAGTGGCAGCAGGCCGCCGACCGAGTATTGGTTGCCCAGCGGGCTGTTGGCCGAGCCGCCGCCCTGGCGATAGACGGCAAAGTTGAGCGGCTCGAAGTAGTACCAGCCATTGGCAGATTTGTCGTAATGCACGGCCGTGTTGGTAACCGTGTCAAAGCCATCCACCACGCCGCCGTAGAGGTATAACGACTTGAGGCCGCCGGCGTCAACCGCGTTGTCGCCGGCGCCCATCGCCCACCACTGGCGACACAGGTCGGCCATGGCCGGGTCGTCCCAGGCGTCAATGGGGAGAGGGGTGTAACGGTAGGCTTTGTGGGTGGGGCCGACCCCGTCGTAGCCGCCGGCGCAGTAGACCTGGCCCTCAATCGTCCCGCACGCCTGCCAGGCGGCCGCAATGGGGTACGCTGCGGCCGTAGACCAGGAATCACTATCAATGTCGTAGACGTCTACGTCGGCACTGGGCGTGCAGGCCGCGTCGGCGCAGCCGCCGATGCGGTAGATTTGACTGCCTATGGCGGCGATGCCGTAGGCCGCCCGGCCACTGGGCGGCGCCGCACCGGTGGACCAGGCGTCGGCAGCGATGTCGTAGATGTACAGCACATCCCTCGAGTCGCCGGCGCAGTCCCAACCGCCGGGCACATAGATTTCACCACCCACGAGCACACCACGGGGCGCGTCCAACACTTCTGGCAGCGGAGCCAGGTCGCTCCAGACGCCCAGCGCGCCGCCCGGATCCCAGCGGCGCATGTCCGTCACGCAACTGACGTCATTGTGGCCGCCAAAGGAAAAGACAGACCCTCTTTCGGCCACCACGCCATTGTCCACGATCAGATAGTCCGCCCGGTGTGTCCAGGGCAGAGCCTGCGGGACCAGCGGCAGGTCAGCCCTCTGCCCGGCCGCTTGTGCCGTCGCCCGGCGGCGCAGGGTGAGCGGGCCGTAGATGCTGCTGTCCCCGCTGAGGGTCATGCTCACGACCTGCATCTGGACGTCGGCCAACCCGTTGCGATTGGCGTCGCCCGGATCGTGGCGACGAATGACCAGCGCTCCGTTGAGGGTGACGACGTCCGCCGGCTGGGTCCCCAACTGGAGCGCCAGGTACGCGCCGCCAGCGTAGGCATCGTCGCCGCCTGGTGGGTAGCCACCGGCACCGCTGCCAGGCGTGCTGACGAGCGGCGACTGTGTCAGGGTGACGCCCTGGCACAGCGGCGAAACGTTGAGGTAGCCGGGCCGCAGCGCCTCCTGGACGGAGTAGACGCCGGCTTCCAGGTCGGCGAAACTCGCCAGCCCAGCGGCGTCGGTCGCGCCGGTCTGGAGGGCCGAACCGGTGCAGCCGGGGCCGGCGTACAACCTCATCGTCCACCCCGCCAACGGCGCGCCGCTGTCGGCGTCCACGTTGAGCACGGTGATGCCATAGGTGGCTTTAGCCTTCTGCGCACCAGCGGCGCGAGTGGGCGGCTGCGCACTGACTGCGGCCATCAGCGCAGCCAGTAAAAAACCCACTGTCAATACACCGAGCGAGAGATAGCGTTTCATAATCAAACCTCCGCAGCGTCAAGGCTGGTCTATGTCCTCGTGGCACTCCGAGATGTCCCCTCTGCAAGGGCGTCAGTGCGGAGTTCAACTGTAACTTGTGTGCTATTCCTCCCGGATGAGGCTTTTCACCTGCTCGACCAACTCGGGCGTGACCTCGAGGTGGTGCACCGTCTGGGCGTGTTCGGCCACTTGTTGCAGCAATTCCTCCTCGCTCTCGGCACGAACCACGTGCTCACAATCGAAACCGGCATCACGACAACGCAAGACCTTCATTTTCTGCTCCTTTCCGTATTTTGGGGGCGCGGGTTCCACCACAATCTCTAACTCAATCGGGGCTGCTCGGGACAGCGTGGTGTACACCGGGCAGCGCGTCTGAAAGGCTTGGGCCAGTGCCTTGGCCTGCGCCTCGGTTGGGCCGGTCAGGGCCAGCCGGACGCGCAAGGCCTGCACCCGTGGGTCCACCGGCTCGCCGCAGACACCGCGCGGGTCAAAGTCACCCGCGGCCGTGACGGCCACCGCTTCCAGTGGGACGTTCATCTCCGCGGCGGCTCTTTCGCACACAAAGGTGCCACAGGTCGCCAGCGCCGCCAGCAAGACGTCAATGGGGTTGATCTCCTCGTTGGGCCCCCCCAAGGGCGGCGGGGAGTCCACGACGAAGTGATGGCCGCGGGCCGTCACGATTGCCCGGCCGGGCAGGCCGGACAGGCGAGCGGTTACCGAAGCAGTCGCTAATTGTATTGTCATAACATTATCTCTCCTTGGTTAGCGCCTGGAGGTGATTGGAAAGAACGCCACTCCAATCATCTGCTGCGGCAATTTCTGGTTACTCATTCTTGCACTCCTTCGCTGAAAAACTCTGTACAAAGCGCTTTCCGCATGGTATAATCAACCACAGTATAGCAGATGTGCGTCACGAGTGCGTCACGACTGGCCTCGAGAGGGAGGAATGCTATGGGGAGAAAGCCCAAAAGTTAGGGCCCGGCAGCGTGTGCGCCAGGCCCTCTATTCGTTGCGGCCGGCTGCTTTTGCTCAGTCCAGCGGCTCTACATGGATGCGCGTGGCCTGTATCGTGCCGGTTATGGTGAAGATCACGTTGCCATCGGCGTCGAATACCTCGGTGATGAACGGACCTGTGAATTCTTCACCGTCCTGGCTGAGTTCGACGGTGGACCGAACCTTGTATGGGGTGGTTTGGTCATCGCTTACTTCACTGCCCATGAATGTGACTGCAAACTGGTTGCCGGCCGTCCTGCTCCACTCTCCAACGGATGTGTGGCCGGCGTCATTTGAGCTGATCAGCCTCCCATCTTTGGTCATTGCGGAGTAGTTGACGAATGGCGGCACACCGGTCTCTGGAGCCGGTGTAATGTTGATAATCCAGGAGCCGGCCAGGCTACGAGCATCGCGGTCTGCACTTGCCAGGCGGGACTGCGCGTAGACGAGGGAAGCCCCGGCGGCGATCAGCACAATGATGACAACGGCGACTAGAAGTGTTCTCTTGGCGTTCATTGGATATTCACCTCCTTTCCTGTTGCGGAATCTATCTGTTTTCCTGTAATGAGTGTACCACAAGTGCGATGCCGGTTGGAAGATCAAAGCCATACGCCAGGCCACGTGTCAAGTCAAATGATAATGTTACCGAGAGCGGATGGTTCTACCAAATGATAATGTTACCGGGATGCCCGCCTCCTTTCTTGAGTCTGGTGGTCTAGCCAGAGCGAGAGGCCACCGTCGTTGTAGAGGCTGGTGGAAATGTGGACAACGCTCCGCTGCGTTCCGAGTGGCCCACATTTCCACCGGCCCGGCCTGAGGGCCACGCGAGTCTGGTACACTCGAATGCAATCAAAGGTGCCACCGTTACCTCAAGGTCGTGGTTCGTTCACACGGGAGGCCGAACAGCACCCCTCCTCCTTCCTCCAGGTCATGGGCGCGCAGGGTCAGATGCACATCCTCGGTGATGCCGGGCACCACCTTGGGCAGGGAACGGATGTACTCAATCCAGTCATAGATGTCTTGCCGCAACTGGCGTGGGTTGGTGCGATCGCGCAGCGCGTCCAGTGGCTCACGGCGTGCGCGGGGAATGGCCTGCGTATCACACACGCGGTCGAAGGGTGGGCGGGCATCGTCGTAGCGGCGCTTGACCTGGGCGAGCTGGGCGTCGTCACCTGGGATGATGATCTTCTCCTCCAGCCGCATGACGGGCTGGAAGAAGTTGTAGAAGACCCACATCTGGTCATACAGGGCATTGAGGGCCAGCACCTGAGCGACGGAGTCGAGGCGCTCATAACCCAGGTAAGCCCGCACGAGGGTGCTGTTCTTCTGCTCGATTCTAGGATTGTCATTCTTGTGAAGGGGCGGCTGCGGGAGATGGTGACACCCTGCACGACGTCGCCCCAGAAGCGCAGCATGCGGTGATTGAAGAACTCACTGCCGTTGTCCGGACGGATTTGCAGCACCGGGAAGGGGAGACGGGCCAGGATGGAGTGAAATGCGTCTTCCATGACCAGGTAGCTCCGCCCCAATACCGCCCGACGCTCGCTCCACACGGTAGCCACGTCGATCATCTGCAAGGTGCAGCCATACTCGTCGGAAGCACTGTCCCCACAATGATGCACCAGGTCGGTCTCAAAGTGACCGGGGACCGCGATCGCCCACGGTAATCGCAGCATGGGAATGCCCTGCAGCAACTTGCTTCCAGGCTTCGGCTTGGGGCGGGGCAGTCGGGGCTGATCCTGGCGGATGCGCTGCAACCGGCGCTCCACCGTGGAGACACTGATGGCTTCCAATTGCTCCAGCAACACGGGGGTCACTTCCAGTTCACCGTGTGTGGCCAGATGGCAGGCCGGCCAAGCCAGGTTGGGTGTCAGCCGCTCAGCGCAGATGTAGTCACTACTCTCGTAGATCACGCGCAAAGCATCGTCCACCTGAACCCCGTAGATCGTTCCGCGTTCCCTGCTCCAAGGCTCCCGCTGCAGACTGCCCTTCATCAGGCGGATCAAGGTCTTGCGGTCCAGACCCGTGACAGCCTCCATCTCATCCAAGAGTTGCTTCCTGGCCTTTCGGCCAGCCTTCACGTACCGTTCCTTCATCACGCGCAGGTACTTCCGTCGTTCGTCTATGGTCATCTTTTCAGCGTTGGACATCGTTCCCTTCAGTGAGATTATCATTTGAGGGAATGAGCCGCCTTCGGTGATATTTCACACGAGGGAATACGCAACTTGACCCACACCTCGGACGGTGCTACAATGCATCCCGTGGCGGAACCCTCTCGAACTCCACTACCCACTTCGACCACCTCTGCCACGACTGCCGACTGCCAGCCCCCAGAGGCCAGCAACCCGTCCCGTCGGAAAGGAGGCAAACCGATGCCACGCAGCGTGTCTCCTTTCGCAGGCCTGTCGTGATCCTGGCCCTGCCGGGCCGATCGGCGAGGATCAGCGCCAATGCCTGGAGTTGCTTTCGTCCAATAAGAAGACCGACGTGGCCCGGATCCTGAGTCACAGCCTAGGCACCATTGACGGAGGAGGAATCAATGAAAGCGAAGATGCTCACGGTGTTTTTGGCATTCTTGATCATCGCGCTGCTTTCGTCGTTCGGTGCGGCCGCAGCATCGCCCGCAGTGGCCAGACCTCAATTCGCCGTTGTCCCGTCATCTACAACCAACGCGTCTGGCCCACCCGGAGCCAGAGCTGAAGCAGGAGAAGATCTGACCTGGATGTGCTGGGACACCGGCCTAGGCTATGACCCTTGCCGGCGAAGCGTATATTCGGTCAGCCTGACATCAACTGATGAGGGTTGGGCGGTTGGAAGCCAGGGGCTCATCCTGCACTACTCGGGGGGAAGCTGGCGGGTATTCGAGAGCCCCACAACGGGGTATCTCTATGACGTAGACGCAGTAGGAGGCAACGAGGCCTGGGCTGTGGGGGAATCTGGAACGATTCTTCATTACACCTCCGGTACCTGGCAGGCAGTTGCCAGTCCGACTCACATGTATCTATCTGGTCTGAGTATGCTCAGTTCCAGCGACGGCTGGGCCGTCGGCTGCAGCGGCACGATTCTTCATTACAACGGTACGAGTTGGCAGATTCAGCCCAGCCCGACTTCGGAGACGCTGCGCGACCTGCAGATGGTCGGTCCCAATGAGGGGTGGGCAGTTGGTGGCTACAGTCCCTCTATCATGTTGCACTATTCAAACGGAATCTGGAGCCAAGTCAGCATTCCAGCAGCCAGCTATCTTCAGTCCGTGAGTATGCTCTCAGCGAGTGAAGGTTGGGCAGCCGGAGGCGTCAATGGCGACCCTGTCATTCTACACTATTCAAACGGGAGTTGGCAACGGCAGAGTACGCCCTGGTGGGGATGGCTAGCGGATGTGCATGCCTTGGCCTCCGACGATGTGTGGGCGGTAGGCGCATTCAGCGGTGCGTACCACTACAACGGGACAGAGTGGCAGTCTGTGCCTGTCTCCTCCTGGATCTACGAGATCACTACCATCGAAATGGCATCGCCGAATGAGGGATGGGCTTTGGGCAGCGCTGGTGCAATTCTGCACTACATCGGAGGTGCCTGGACTCTGGTGACGCCGGAGGATCTCCACTCGGTTGCGGCCGTACCGGGATCCATTGCGAGTGGAGATGAAGCATGGGCGGTAGGCAACAGAGGAACCTTGCTGCGCTTTGACGGTCAACGATGGCTGACTGTCTCTAGCCCCACAAGTGCCGATCTTCAGGATGTCGTGATGCTGTCCCCTGCGGACGGATGGGCCGTAGGCCAGGCAGGCACGGTATTGCACTACGAGGGAATATGGGAAACGTTCGCAAGTCCCACTACTGCTGACTTGCTAGCAGTTGATGCACTCTCCAGCGCCGAGGCGTGGGCCGTCGGCTGCTCAGGTGTCACGCTACACTACTATGGCGGCAGTTGGCATGAGGTGACTGCTCCAGTATCTGAATGCCTGAAGTCCATTTCCCTGACTTCTCCCAGCAGTGGGTGGGCCATCGGCGAGAACACCATTCTGCGTCTGCTCGACAACGCCTGGTCTGTCTACCCCAACCCTGCTAGCCATTACTTGCATGCCGTCGATATGATTGACGCAAACGATGGTTGGATAGTGGGGACCTTCAATACAAAGCTACACTATGCAGGGAGCTCATGGGAAGTTGTGAGTGGGGGTAGCGGAAGCTGTCTATATGCGGTGGATGTGCGCAGCCCCGGGGTTGGGTGGACAGCCGGTTACGCTGGGACAATCTGGTACCTTGCGGGCGGGGAATGGGTGGAGACACCCACGCCAACCGACACGATCATTTTGGGCATTGCGGCCCCTGAGGAAGGGCGAAGCTGGATGGTAGGATGGGGTGGGCTGATCCTATCGGGCGACGAGCCCACTTACTCCATCCGCCTCTACCTTCCCCTAACGTAACCGTTGCGCAATCTGACGGTACATGTTTCATGAAGGCGCGAATTTGAACAAAGGCAAAGCCTGTTGAACAGCGACTATGCCGGACAGGCAAATGACGGTTCCAGCGAATGGGCCGTCTTCAT
>Ga0315285_10000372_pt1 | contig 46230 bp, 51 predicted proteins | sample YL17G09_36_MG_FD_203698 | JGI IMG/M metagenome (GOLD analysis project Ga0315285, IMG submission 203698) | Sediment microbial communities from Yellowstone Lake, YNP, Wyoming, USA - YL17G09_36 | ecosystem: Environmental > Aquatic > Freshwater > Lake > Sediment | place: USA: Wyoming | collected...
ACTAAAGATTGGCGCGACCGAACGCCGATATTTATCCACAGATTTCACAGATTTCACCGGGTTTTTGATTCTTAGGTCTCACTTCCGGCTAATCTGTGGTTCTGCGTAATTTGTGTTAATCTGTGGTTAGATGCCCTCGATACAGACACAATCGGTTACCGAAAAACTGCTCTGTCTGCCGCTTGGACAGACCGCTAAGGAGTTCCTTGATTATTTGACCGTCGAAGCTGGGCTATCGACCAACACCGTCTTGGCCTACGGTCGCGACCTGAAACGGTTTCTGGAACACTGTAAGCGTGTCCCTTCGGCAAGCTCAGGGCAGGCTCTGAGCACAGCCGAATTATCCAGCCCGATCGAGACGCTGGAGCAGATAAAGCCGGCTGTAATACAGGGCTATATCCGCAGCCTCGGCAGAAGCCAAAAAAGCGAGTCGTCGATTAAACGGGCGCTTGTAGCCATAAGGATGCTGCTGAGATTTGCCAGGCTTATGGGACTGGTCAAGGACGACCAGGCTGCAAGTACGGAGTTCCCAAAGGCCTGGCAGAGATTGCCCGTTGTCTGCAATAAACAGCAGGTAAAAAACCTGCTGGACGCTCCGCAGCCTTGCGAACGTTTTTACCTTCGTGACAAGGCAATGCTCGAATTACTTTATGCCACCGGAGTGCGTGCCAGCGAGCTGGCAGGTCTGAAAATACCGGACCTGAACCTGGATATTGGCTACCTGCGCTGCGTGGGCAAAGGCGGCAGGGAGCGAATAATACCTGTGGGCAAGGCCGCCATTGCAGCCGTGGAGCAGTACCTGAGAGAGCTGCGGCCCAGATTGATCCGTCCGGGCAGAAATCCGACCGCAGAGAACGCCGAAACCGCAGAGAAAAAAACGAAGTCAAAAACCTCAGCGGGCTTGTCCGACGCCAAAGTCCGACTGTTGACGATGGCGTCTGCCGACTCGGCGGTAAAAAAAGCGAACGATTTTCTGCTGCTTTCCCGAACCGGCAGGCCTCTTGGTCGTATTGAAATCTGGAGATTAGTTAAAAAATATGCAATCCGTGCCGGTATGCCCAGAAATCTGACCGTCCACACGCTGAGACATTGTTTCGCAACACATTTGCTGGCAGGAGGAGCTGATTTGCGGAGTATCCAGGAAATGCTCGGCCACGTGGACATAGCCACTACCCAAATATATACACACGTTGACCAGGAAAGGTTGCGAAGAATTCACAAGAAATTTCACCCGAGGCCATAAAATTGTCAATTGTCAATTGCCAATTTGGCGTTCCGAGGTTATCATAACCACAGCGGGCCTACCTGCGCCAAAACCGCAGGTAGGAAAACCCCCAAATAAACCCGTCCCCTCGGCCTTGCCTGGGCCGGGCCTGGGCCGGGTCGAAGCCCGCCTGCCGGTCGGGCAGGGATTTGGGGGCTAAATATTTATCCGCCGGATGTACGCGGATTTAGCCCCGCAGCTTGTTGCGGGGTCGGGGCTACCCGAATGAATGTCAAGCGCCTATGTGCGGCCGCATTATTCTTGGCGATAGTGTGCCAACTTGCCCGTACGGCAGGCGGGAAGGTCGGGCTCGGCCAGGACCAGCCGACTTTACCAGCCAAAGAAGCAACCACAGAAACCAAGCCCGACGAACAACTGGAAATCAACAAAAATGCCCTGCTACAGGGTCCAAGCGAAGAGATACGTACAAAGGCAGCGGCACTGATGTTATTTGGTGAAAACCCGCTGGTTAGAAAAATCTTGCTTGACGCCCTAAGGCAGACGGAAAATGCCCCGGCTCGAATGGCGGTCTGCAAGGCATTAAGTCAGGCCAGGTTGGCGCAGAAGCCTATGCAGAATGAGGGTGATTTTGTCGAGCCTTTGATCAACATTCTGAACGCCAATGAGGATACCGCTACGACAAGATTGGCGGCTGAAGCGACCTTGATGTTTGAATACGAGCTGATACAGAAACAGCTCGAAGAAATGGTGACAAATACCGCCCTGCCGGCCCAGGTAAGACTAAACGCAATGTACGTGCTGAAGCTGTATCCGGATATCAGGGCTGCAACGAGACTTATAGGTCTGGTTGATGACCCTGATAGTAAAGTAGCTGCCGCCGCGCAGAAAGCCTTGGACTCTCTGGGCATACCTGTGGGCAAAGACCCCGAGACAAGAAAGCAGGATATAGATAGACTTCAAAGCCAGGGACCAGTCGCGTTCTTGCGAAAACGCTTGATCCGCCTGGAAACAGAGATGCGCAGCCTGGACACAGAGAGAAGCTCGTGGCGAACTCGGTATCTATCGGAGCTGAGCAAGAGATACGATTCCATAACTGATGAGGCGGCCAAGACCGATTTCCTGGCCGAGCAATTAGGCAGCTCAGACCCAGTAGTGAAATTGTGGGCGTTGGAAAGGGTCTATCAGAGCCGAGTGGGCAGCCCATCAAAAACAACATTGCCGGCCAAGCTCGGGCCTATTCTGATCAGCTTGATTTCAGACCAGAACGGCAGTGTTCGGCTAAGAACAGCGGAGCTGCTGTCCCTGATGGGAGAGCTGAATTCAGCCGAAAAACTCCTGGAACAGCTTGAGAGTGAGCGGGATGATGAGGTCAAGACCAAGGTTTTTGTTGCGCTGGGAGTTGCGGTTTCCAGCGCCAGCCTGTCCACCAATCCGCCGGTCAAGATTTCGCCCGAGATAAGAGACCGAACGTTGGCCTGGGCAGCAAAGTTCCTTTCTGAGGCTGAGCCGCAAAAGGTGCAGAAGGGTGCTGAAGTTATAAAGAAGCTCCTTGAGCAGAACGGATTAACATCGGATCAGATTGCCAAATACCTTGGTTTGCTTGCAGAAAAGTATCGCCGGCAGAAAACCAAAGCTGAGGGTGCCCTGCGTAGCGAGCTACTTAGCGCAATGGCCAGCTTGTGCGCACAGAGAAGCATTTGCCGAGTTGAAGCGGCGAAGATTTTCAAGCCTTTGTTTGAGGAAGCACTAAAAGATGAGGGGACAGACCTGGTCCGGCAGGCAGCAGTGGATGGTCTTATTTATATTGACAGGGTAAGTGCACTAAGCAGATTGAGAAAAGACTTGGTCAACGATCCGAGCCCTATCATACGAAAGAAGTCGATAGACCTGAGAGGTGAAGTGGGCGGCCAGGAAGATTTGGACTGGCTGGCGGAAAAAATAGGCACAACCGGTGAAGACCAACCGGCCTGGCAGGCAATGCTGAAGATTTTCAGACGCTCAGGACTCGATACCTTGAGCGAGTGGGTGACCAGATTCGGCTCCGACAGCGGCCAAAATAAGGCATCGCTCGAGCAGAGAATATCTTTTCTGGAAATCGCCGAACAAAAAGCACTGGCGGAAAACAAGCCTGCAATGCTCAGGAGCGTTAGAGGCAAACTGGCCGAGCTTTACAGCGCAAGCGGCCAGTTTGAGCAAGCGGCAAAGTATTTGGAGTTCGTGCGCCAAAGTGCTCAGACGGCAGAAGAAAAGCAGGCGATTTTGCCCGACCTGCTTGACGCATATTTGAGGTGGCCGAAGATCGAGCTGGCGGCCAAATTGGTTGAAACCTGCCTGTTAGAAAAGGATTTGGACCCAAACAGCGCCATCGTACGCTTAATTGACGACTATCTGTGCAATCCACCTGCGGGCGCCGATATTAGCCCTATTGTGCAGGCACTATTCGAAATAGAGATAAAAAACCCTCAGTCCAGACCCCTGTGGCTGGGACAGCTAAGACGCTGGGCCGAGCGCCTGGGCAAGGCCGCGGGCAGCGATGAATCAAAGCAAAGTAATAATAAGTCCTGATATTGGCTATAGTTACGCGAGGTCTCGATGACATCATCTCGATAAAGGAGTGGTTCGAGCTATCTACACCAGACAATGAAGAAAGGGGTAATTCTTTTTTCATTTTTTCAGATTTTTTGATTTTATAGTTGCACTTGCGATGCTATTTTCATATATTTACGGGTTTATATTTGGAAGCGCGCTAAGTGCAAACCTTTGGTCCTGCGTTACAAACTTGCGCAGAGAGCAAACAGAAGGATGGTTTGTTCGCCGATTTAGGCAAGCGGCAAGCTGTTCTTCGCGTTTGGATTTAACAGCGTAGCAGCCACAGTGATAAACTTGGATTGCTGCTGTAGCTCAATTGGTAGAGCGCGTCCTTGGTAAGGACGAGGTCATGGGTTCAAGTCCCATCAGCAGCTAAGTGCAAGCAGGCCAAGCCCGTATGTAGTCTGACAGATGCACCTGCAGGTTGGGCTGTCTGCCGATTATGGGGCTTGAAAGGAGTTTTTCAGAATCAGTTACGCAGTCGCAGGTAGGTAAACACTAACCCGCACATTGGAGGTCTATGTTAAGATGGCTAAAGCGGTATTTCAGCGGACAAAACCACATATCAATGTTGGGACGATCGGTCATGTGGATCATGGCAAGACAACTTTAACGGCTGCGATGACCAAGGTGATGGAGTTCAAAGGACTTTGCAAGTACAAGACTTATGACGAAATCGCCAAGGCCTCGGAGTCTCAAGGCAGACGCGACGCCACCAAGATTCTGACGATTGCAACGGCCCACGTGGAGTACGCGACGGAAAATCGGCACTACGCCCATATAGATTGTCCCGGCCACGCCGACTATATCAAGAACATGATTACCGGCGCAGCCCAGATGGATGGCGCGATCCTGGTGGTCAGTGCCGCCGACGGCCCAATGCCGCAGACCCGCGAGCATATTCTTCTTGCCCGCCAGGTCAACGTGCCCAGCGTAGTAGTCTTTCTCAACAAGGTTGACCTGGTCGATGATCCGGAACTGCTTGATTTGGTCGAGCTGGAGACAAGAGAGCTGCTGAACAAATACGAGTTCCCAGGCGACGATACGCCGTTGATCCGAGGCTCGGCCATCCAGGCGATGAGGGCTGAGAGTATTGACGACCCTTCCTGCAAGGCGATTATTGAGCTGCTCGATGCGATGGATAGATACATCCCCATTCCGCCTCGTGATGTTGATAAGCCATTTCTTATGCCGGTTGAGGATGTGTTTAGCATCAAGGGGCGGGGCACGGTCGGCACAGGCCGCGTTGATCGAGGCAAAGTCCGAGTAGGAGAGGAAGTTGAGATCATTGGGCTGGCAAAAGATACCCGCAAGACCGTAGTGACGGGGGTGGAGATGTTCAATAAGACCCTCAATGAAGGCCAAGCTGGAGACAATATAGGCCTGCTTTTGCGCGGCGTGGAGAAAAAAGACCTGGAACGCGGACAGGTCATTGCAGCACCCGGCAGCATAACGCCGCATACGAAGTTTCAGGCTGAGGTTTATGTTTTGACTAAAGAAGAAGGCGGTCGTCATACGCCGTTCTTTGCCGGCTATAAACCGCAGTTCTATTTCCGGACTACCGATGTGACCGGTGCCGTGCTGGGACTGATGAGCCGAGAAGGCAAGAGCGCGGAGATGTGTATGCCCGGCGACAATATAGCGATGGAGGTCGAGATAATCTCGCCCATAGCTATGGAGGAAGGTCTCCGCTTTGCCATTCGCGAAGGCGGTCGGACTGTCGGTGCCGGTGTTGTAACGAAAATACTTGCCTGAGCGTCTGATTCAAATTCAAGACACAAGACGTAAGACCCAAGCCTCATAGTCTTGCGTCTGGGGTCTTTTGTCCGGCACGAGCTGATCTGCCCGGCGGAATAAACTTTTATGGCTAAAAAAAAGAGCAAAAGAGAATGTGTCTGGCTCGAGTGTGCCGAGTGCAGCAGCAGGAATTACCGTACAAGCATTAGCGTGGCAGAAGGTCCACCGAAATTGGAGCTCAAAAAATTCTGTAAGAAGGAGCATAAACACACAGTCCACAAAATAAGACGCAAGTAGAACTATCTGGCACCGATAACAGAAGGCAAATAGGCCAGTAGCTCAATTGGCAGAGCGTCGGTCTCCAAAACCGAAGGTTGGGGGTTCGATTCCCTTCTGGCCTGGTTTCATGGGAGCCGGCTGTCGGCGAGCAGGGAAGAAAACGGGAATAAGGTTTACGTAGCGTGGCATTTGATATTTATAAGCGCGGCCAAGGCAAGTATACAAGAATATGGACTGCCGTTGGAACAATACTGGTTGTAGGGCTGGGTAGTCTACAACTCTACAGGAAATTGCAGGCCGCTTACCTCGGGTTGTGGATCGAAACCATGGTGCCGGCCGCCATTTTTGTCGCCTTGAGCATTCTGGCCCTGTGGCTGGTAAACAAACCCGCTGTTGCAGATTTCATGATCGCCGCCGAAGGCGAAATGAAAAAGGTAAGCTGGTCGAGCAGAAAAGAAATAATGGCTTCAACAGTAATCGTTATTGTGGTTGTAGTTGTTATGGCTGTGCTTCTGGGAACCACCGACATAGGTTTCCAACTGTTTTTTGATCGGCTCCTTCGCTGAAAAATGGCGCGCGGCAGGGCCGTCCTACCCAACACGAGATATAAAAATGCAGTGGTATGTTTTGCGAGTTGCGGCAAATAAAGAGGCACAGGTTAAAGAAACCCTCACGCAAAAAGTGAACCAGGAAAGTCTGACCGACATCATCGGCAGAATTGAGGTGCCGACTGAGCAGATTAAGCGCATACGCGCAGGCAGACAAACAATCCATAAACGCAAATTATACCCAGGCTACGTTTTTATGGAGATGCAGCCCACCGAGGATGGCAGAGTCCCGGAAAAGGCCTGGTTCTTGATTAAAGGAACCACCGGCGTCGGAGATTTCATCGGCACAGAAGGAATGCCCACCCCGATGCGCGATACGGATGTGGCAAAAATGCTCTTAGAAGCCGAAAAACCGGAGGCGGCGCCGAGCATCAAAGTAGAGTTCAAAAAAGGCGATCACATAAAGATTCGAGAAGGGGCCTTTGAGAACTTCGAGGGAGCCGTCGATTCGATCGACCCCGAGCGAGGTATTGTCACGGTAATCGTTACTATTTTTGGCCGAAGCACGCCGTTGGATATAGAATACTGGCAGATCGAAAAGATTTAGCTTGAACGACGGCCCGTCAGCTCGTAGGCCGCAAACCAGATAATAGAGTCAAAAGATGGCAAAAGAAATCGCACTAAAGATCAAATTGCAGGCGCCGGGTGGTCAGGCAACACCCGCCCCGCCGATAGGACCGGCGCTGGGTCAGCGCGGCGTTAACATCGGGCAGTTCGTTTCGCAGTTCAACGAGCGAACAAAACAGCTAAATGGCACCATCGTGCCGGTCGTTATCACCGTCTATATGGACAAGAGCTTTACATTTGAAGTCAAAAGTCCGCCGGCGGCGGTGCTGCTGAAGCAGGCTGCCGAGATAGCCAAGGGAAGCGGCGCCCCAAATAAGGAAAAGGCCGGGAAAGTCACAGCCGAACAGGTCCGAAAAATCGCGGAAACTAAGCTGAAAGATTTGAACGCCTACAATTTGGAGGCCGCTGTAAAAATTATAGAGGGCACCGCTCGCAGTATGGGCATAGAAATAGAAGCAGGCCCGTAGAAAATATAGTACGTGCATTATCTACGCCCGACATCGAACAAAAACTAATATCGGCGTGTAATAGCAACAAACCCAAAGGCTTATGATATGAGACCCAGAAGCAAAAGATACAAAAAAGAGGCGGAACAGCTCGGCAAAGAACCCGTGAGCCTGGCCGAGGCAGTTGAAAAGATTAAGTCTTTTACATCGGTCAAGTTCGACCAGACCATCGAATGTGTGCTGCAACTGGGTATCGACCCCAAGCAGGCCGACCAGTTGATCCGCGGCTCAATATCTTTGCCTCATGGGATCGGCAAGCAGAAGAAGGTCATCGCTTTCTGCGAAGATTCCAACATCGAAGCAGCCAAAAAGGCTGGAGCTATCGAGGCCGGCTGCGATGAGCTGATCAAGAAGATTTCCGAAGGCTGGCTGGATTTCGACGTGGCGGTCGCCTCACCCAAAGTAATGGCCAAGGTAAGCAAGCTCGGCAAAACGCTCGGCCCCCAGGGAAAGATGCCTTCGCCAAAAAAGGGAACGGTAACTGAGGACCTGATGACCACCGTAGCTGAATTCACCGCCGGCAAAGTAGAGTTTAAGAACGACGCGGGCGGCAACGTTCATCTGGTGGTTGGCAGGCAGAGTTTCGAGGCTCAAAAACTGATAGAAAATATCGAGATGTTTGTCTCACATATAAAGAAGATTAAGCCGGTAACCGCTAAAGGCACATATATCAAAAAAATGTGCGTATCCGCTGCGATGAGCCCTGCCGTCGCGGTGAGTGTCTGAACGGCGACTGATTTCATAGCCGGCCCAGACACGGACCGACGATGTCAGCCCCGGATGACAGCTTTTGATCGCGCCGACAATGACAGAGAGTATCGATTGCTGAAGGTTTACAGGTAACAGTAATATGAGCAAGTACGTAAAAGAAATACTGCAGGCAGAGCTGGAAAAGAAAATCGTTGATGAGAACCTAAACGACTTCTTTGTGGTCAGCACCAAAGGCGTCAATGGCATCGACAATAATTTAATGCGCGGTGCGCTCAAAGAAAAGGGCGTTAAGTTGATGATAGTAAAGAACTCTCTATTCAAGAGAGCACTGCACAATCGCCGGATGGATGCTGCGGCGACTCTATTTTCCGGCCCTTGCGCGATCGCGTACGGCGGCGATAGCATCGTCGACGTAGCAAAAGAGCTGGCTGAGTGGACCAGGAAAATCCCGGTGGTCCAGATCAAAGGCGCTTTCCTGGATGGCTCAGCTTTAGACGGCCCGGCAGCAGCGGCTGTTGCAAAGATGCCCACACGGGCTGAATTACTGGGCCAAATTGTCGCTTTGATACAATCACCCGCGGGCGCATTGATCGCCGGTTTCTCGTCCCCCGCGGCAGCTATTGCAGGCAGCATAAAAACTATCATCGAGAAGGCTGAAAAAAAACAAGCGGCGTAGCGATGTCCTAAGCGTGTGTAAAAGCGTGCGGTATATGATGAATACTGCCAAGTTGCAGCCGCATGAGGAGGTTTCAGCTCCGCTGAATCAAAGTCAACAATTGCTGTTGTTTGCGTGGTTGTCCCGGCAACGGGTTAAAACGAAACGACGGAGTTTCGGCTACCGCCAAACGCTATGTTAATAGGAGTCAGAAAATGGCAAAAGAGCAAGCAAAAGAAGCTCAGGAGGTAAAAGAGCAAGCCCAGCAGCCTGAGCAGAAAGAACAAACAGACAAGGCCGAAGCTTCACCGCAGGCCAAACAGACAAAGAAGTGGAGCAGTCAGGTTAAGGAGCTCGGAGACAAAATCGTCGGCTTGACATTGGTGCAGGCTAAGGAGCTTGGCGATTATCTCAAGGACGAGTACGGCATAGAACCTGCCGCAGCAGGTGCAGTGATGATGGCCGGTCCTGCAACGGCGGCAGGCGCAGCAGCCGAGAAAGCCGAGGAAAAAACCATCTTCGACGTAATACTAAAAGAATTCGGCGATAAGAAAATTCAGGTCATCAAAGAAGTCAGGGCCTTGACCGGATTGGGATTGAAAGAAGCTAAGGACCTTGTCGATGGCGTTCCCAAGCCCGTCAAACAAGGCCTGAGTAAAGAAGATGCTGAAGCAGCCAAAAAGCAGCTCGAGGCTGCCGGTGCAGTAGTAGAAGTGGTATAAGCCAAAAGTCCATAGGCTCGAGGGTCTCCGCTCGGCGTGGACCCGGTCGCAAAGCCTATCCGCCAAAGGCGGACGCCGGACTTGGCATTGAAGCGATTAACAGCTTAAGCCGGGGAGTGTCAGATGGCCTTACAAACAGTCCGCAATTTCGGCAAAGTCCGGGAGACCGTCGAGGTTCCGGATCTCGTAGCCATACAAAAAAAGAGTTACGAACGCCTGTTACAGAAAGACCTGCCGCCAACCCAGCGCAAGTGCATAGGGCTGGAAGCGCTGTTTCGGGAGATATTCCCCATCAACAGCTACGACAAGAAGATGTCCCTGGAGTATCTCTATTACGAATTAGAAAAGCCGCATTATACGCCGACCGAGTGCCGGCAATTGCGCCTCAGCTACGCTTACCCGTTGAAAATCTGTTGCCGGCTTCGCACTGATGCCGGCGAAGATTTGGCTGAGCAGGTAATTTACCTCGGTGAGATACCGGTGATGATCGGAGGCGGAGAGTTCATCATCAACGGGGCCGTCAGAGTCATAGTAAACCAGCTCCACCGAAGCCCCGGCGTAGATTTTCTCATCGAGAGCAAAGAGGGAGATAGGGTTCTGCACGGCGGAAGAATCATACCGGAAAGAGGCAGTTGGATAGAAATAGCGGTCACGCAAAAAGACATCCTGGTGGTTAGAATCGACCAGTCGAGCAAGATACCGGCGACAATTTTTCTGCGAGCGATGGACCCTTGCTACAGTACTACGGAGCAGATTCTGCGGCTGTTTTTCCCGACAAAGACTGTGCCGCCAGACAAGCTCGCACCTACTATGTGGTCCGTACAGCATATCGTAGACCCGCAGACAGGTGAAATCATAGCGAAGGCCGGCACTCAGATCGCCGACAGGGCCGCTGCAATACAAAAAACCGGCGTCAAAAAAGTCGAATTTATCGAGGACGTTCGAGATACCATCATTTTGAACACGCTGGCTGAAGATGATTGCCAGAGCCACGAGCAGTCACTGCTGAAGTTCTATATGAGACTGCGGCCCGGCAATCCGCCCAACCCGGAAAAGGCAAAAACCTTCTTTGCAGAAAAATTCTTTGATCCCAACCGCTACCGTCTGGGGAAAGTCGGCAGATTCAGATTGAACCGCAAGTTCAACCAGACTATCAACGAAAATGAGATGACGCTGCGGCCCGAAGATTTTCTCAACACGATGAAATACATAATGGCTTTGCGCAATAATCAAGGAGAGGTCGACGACATCGACCATCTGGGCAATAGAAGGCTGCGAACCATTGATGAGCTGGCTGCCGACGAGATTAGAAAAGGGCTGTTGAAACTTCGTAAGACCGTCCAGGAAAGGATGAGCTTCAAAAGAGACCCGCAAGAGCCCCTTCGCATTGCCGACCTGGTTAACTCCAAGAGTGTAGCCAGCAGTATCAACTACTTTTTTGGTCGGGGCGAGCTGAGCCAGGTTGTCGACCAGACCAACACTTTAAGCCAACTGACTCATGAGAGACGGCTGTCCGCTCTTGGGCCGGGCGGGCTGAACCGAAGGCGGGCGGGCTTTGAAGTCCGCGATGTCCACATCAGCCACTACGGCAGAATCTGCCCCATTGAAACCCCCGAAGGCACAAATATCGGCCTGATCTCATCACTGGCAATCTTTGCCACCATTGACGAATACGGATTTCTGCTGTCCCCTTATCGCAAAGTCAAGAACAGTAAGGTCACAAACGAGGTGCAGTATCTGCGTGCTGATGAGGAAATGAAGGCCGTATTCGCCCCGCCCAGCGCGGTCGACTACAGCGGCGGCGGCAAAATAACGAAGGGCCTCGTGCTGGCTAGAAAAAACGGCGAGCTGGCCCACGTCTCAAGCGATGAGGTTGAATACATCGATGTTTCACCCCAGCAGACTGTTGGAGTCTCGGCTGCGCTTATCCCCTTCCTGGAGCATGACGATGCAAACCGGGCATTGATGGGCTCGAATATGCAGCGACAGGGAGTGCCGCTTCTAAAAACAGAGACGCCCTCTGTCGGCACCGGCATGGAGCAAGTGGTCGGCCAAAACTCAAGTATGGTCGTCCGCGCCGACAGCGCCGGCGTGGTTACTGCCGTAGACGCCACTAAGATAGTCATCAACCATACAGACGACTACAAGCTTACCAAATATGTGGGTTTGAACGAGCGGACCTGTTTGAACCAAAAGCCGATAGTAGCGCTGGGCGAGAAGGTCAAGGCCGGCCAGATCATAGCAGACGGCGGAGGCACCGCCCAGGGCGTATTGTCCCTCGGCAAAAACGTCCTGGTGGGATTTGTTTCTTTTGACGGCTTTAACTTCGAAGACGCAATTATCGTCAGCGAAAAACTGTGTAAGAATGACAGCTTCACGAGCATTCACATCGACGAATTTACCGCTGAAGTCCGTGAAACCCGCCTGGGCAAGGAAGAGTTCACTCGTGACATTCCTAACGTCAGCGAAAAAGCGTTGCGAAACCTTGATGAACATGGAATTGTCCGCGAGGGAACGAGGGTATGTCCGGGCGATATTCTGGTAGGCAAGGTAGTTCCGAAAAGTAAGACCGAGCTTACGCCGGAGGAAAAACTACTTCATGCGATATTTGGCAGAGCGGGTGAAGATGTCAAAAACGACTCACTTGAGCTGCCCAGCGGATACGAGGGCGTGGTAATAAAAACCGAACTGTTTACCAGGCGAGGTGCGGGCACCGAAGAACAAAAGACGAATTTGACGACTCAAATAAAACAGTATGAAGACGAAACGACCGCCAAGCAGTGCGCGGTATTCCGGCAAATGATCGATGCCATCCAGGCAAAATTCGACGTCACCATCGTGGATCCATCCACCCGCCAGAAAGTAGGGGCAAGCGCCGAAGACGAGGTTATTTACGAGCAGATAGAAAACTTCGACATAAAATGGGTCAAACCCGCCTCTGTCAGAGATGACATCCGGAAGACCACGGATAAATTCCGGGCCAAGATTGCTGAAATTCAGGAGGAAAAGCATCGCAGGGTTGAGAGAATAAAGCACGGTGATGAGCTGCCCAGCGGCGTGCTGCAGATGGCAAAAGTCTACGTGGCAATCAAAAGGGCCCTGTCAATCGGCGATAAGGTCGCCGGACGCCACGGCAACAAGGGTGTTATCGCCAAGATTTTGCCTGAACAGGATATGCCGTTTCTCGAAGACGGCACACCTCTTGACATACTGCTGAATCCGCTCGGAGTGCCCAGCCGAATGAATGTCGGCCAGATCCTTGAGACGCATCTGGGCTTCGTGGCAAAGGTATTGGGCTTCGACGCTATTACGCCGGTCTTCGATGGAGCCACCGAAGAGGACATCCAGCGGCTTACCAATGAGGCAAACGAGCTTATGAGGCGGCGGAGAAACGAGCTTGAAGAACGTGCCGAAGCACCGCCCGACAACGAGTTTTTCATACATGTGCCGAAAACGCTGAAGACCCAGCTGTATGACGGAAGAACGGGCGAGGCCTTTGACCAGCAGGCTACCATTGGCTACATCTATATGATGAAACTGCACCACCTTGTCGACGACAAGATCCACGCGCGAGCCACCGGGCCATATAGCCTGATCACCCAGCAGCCTCTTGGCGGCAAGGCCAGGACCGGCGGTCAGCGGTTCGGCGAAATGGAAGTCTGGGCGCTGGAAGGCTACGGAGCCGCTTACGCACTGCAAGAGATGCTGACGGTAAAAAGCGACGACGTAGAGGGCCGAACAAAAATCTACGAATCAATGGTCAAGGGACAAAATACGCTCGATGCGGGCACACCACTGTCCTTTGACGTATTGTGCAACGAAATAAGGGGATTGGGACTGAATATCCAGCTTGAAAAGAGACGCCTTGGAAGTACTGTTCTTTAGGATTGATTATTAAATAGTCAATTGCAGAGGGCGATAAATGTTAGGAAATATTTACGACCGTATCAATGACTACGGCTCAGTCAAGATTTCGCTGGCCAGCCCCAATGATATTCGTAGCTGGTCTTTTGGCGAGGTCCGCAAGCCCGAAACTATCAACTACCGCACTTATAGACCGGAGAAGGATGGCTTATTCTGCGAGCGAATCTTTGGACCGGAACGCGACTGGGAATGCGCCTGCGGCAAATACAAAGGCACTAAATTCAAGGGAATAATCTGCGACCGCTGCGGAGTCAAGGTTACCCACAGCCGCGTTCGCCGCAAGCGAATGGGGCATATAAATCTCGCCGCACCGGTCGTGCATATATGGTTTTTTAAGTCCATACCGAACCGTCTCGGCACTATTCTGGGCATGAAAACATCGGACCTGGAGAAGATAATCTACTTCCAGGACTACGTCGTTACCGACCCGGGCCAAAGCCCTGTGAAGCGGGGACAACTGCTCAGTGAAGAGGAGTGCCGCGACGCCACCCACAAGTATGGCATGTCGTTCAAATCTTTAATGGGCGCCGAGGCCATTAAAGCCCTTTTGCAGGACCTCGACCTTGAAGCACTAAGCTCACAGCTAAAACGAGCCATAAGTCGTACCAACAGCAAGCAAAAGATCAAGGACCTCACCAAACGTCTCAAAACCATCGATGAGCTCAAAAACAGCAATAATAAACCGGAATGGATGGTGCTTGAAGCTGTTCCAGTCATCCCGCCGGACCTGCGGCCTCTGGTTCTCCTGGAAAGGGACAACTTCGCAACCAGCGACCTCAACGACCTTTACAGGCGGATCATAAACCGGAACAACCGCTTAAAAAAGCTCATGGACCTCAACGCCCCGGAGGTAATCATCCGCAATGAAAAACGTATGCTCCAGCAGGCGGTCGATTCGCTGCTGGACAATTCTCGATGCCGAAGACCGGTGCTGGGCAGTAATAATAGGCCGCTGAAATCCTTGACCGACATGATCAAGGGCAAACAAGGCCGATTCCGCGAGAACCTGCTGGGCAAACGCGTGGATTACTCAGCTCGGTCGGTTATCGTAGTCGGACCGGAGCTTAAGCTGTATCAGTGCGGCTTGCCGAAGAAAATAGCTCTGGAGCTGTACCAGCCTTTTATTATTCGCAAACTCAAACAGCACGGTCTGGCCGACACGATCAAAAGCGCCAAGCGTATGATTGAGCGTCGTGACGCGGTGATCTGGGATATCCTGGAGGAAGTGATTCATCAACATCCTGTGCTTTTGAACCGTGCTCCGACCTTGCACCGTATGGGAGTTCAGGCTTTCGAGCCGATTCTTGTCGAAGGGAACGCTATTATGCTTCACCCTTTGTCGTGCAGAGGATTCAACGCCGACTTTGACGGTGACCAGATGGCTGTTCATTTGCCACTTAGTATCGAAGCACAGGTAGAGACACATGTATTGATGATGACGCCCAGCAACATTTTCTCTCCCGCCAACGGCTCTCCTGTGGTCGGTCCCTCTCAGGACATGGTCATGGGCAATTATTATCTGACGCACGCCGAACCGAGCCTATCCGCTGAGCAAACAGGTCATAAAGTGCCGGTATTTCGCGATACTTTCGAAGCGATAATGGCCCATGAAACAGGCAAAATCAGTCTCCACGAGACAATCAAAGTAAGGACGGGCAAGAATAAAGTAGTCGTGGAAGAGGCAGATAAAATCAAGACCCAGCAATTGAAATCCGTCGATGCGGCGGTCGAAACGACTGTAGGCAGATGTATATTTAACGACATATTATCAATGGAAATGCCGTTCTACAATATTACGATGGCTCAGAAGAAGCTCAGCCGAGTAATTAGCGACTGTTTTGAATGCGCTGGCAGCGCCGAGACCATAGACCTGCTCGACCGAATAAAAGACCTGGGGTTCAAATATGCCACTCTGTCGGGCATGAGCTTCGGCCTTACCGACCTGAAGATACCGGTAAAGAAGGCGGAAATTATCAACGAAACAGAAAAGAGGGTCGGCAAAATCCTGAGGAACTACAATGAGGGCGTCTTGACTGAGCGTGAGCGGTACAACCAGGTTATTGACGCCTGGACAAACGCCCGCGTGGCGGTCACCAACGAAATGGTACGCGGCCTTAAAGAAGACACCAAGGAGGATGGCACGCCCTACCTCAATCCTATATACCTTATGACCGACTCCGGCGCCAGAGGAAGTACCGACCAGATTCAACAGCTCGCAGGTATGCGAGCATTAATGGCCAAGCCCAGCGGTGAGATTATTGAAACGCCGATCAAGTCGAACTTCCGCGAGGGACTATCTGTTCTTGAGTACTTTAGCTCTACGCACGGGGCACGCAAGGGGCTGGCCGATACCGCCCTAAAAACCGCCAATTCAGGGTATCTGACCCGAAAACTCATAGACGTAGCTCAGAACGTAATCATTATCGAGCGCGACTGTCAAACCTTGCAGGGAATTACCAAAAGCACAGTAAGCAGAGGCGAGCAAAGCGACTTACCGCTGTCTCAGCTTATTATCGGCAGAACCGCCAGAGATAACATCCGTAACCCAATCACCGACGAGATGATTGTTCGAGAAAACGAAGTTATCACTCCGGAGGCGGCGGCAAAGATAGAAGCTTTGCGTCTGGACGCCATCAGAGTCAGAAGCCCTCTGACCTGTGACAGCCCGTTCGGCGTTTGCGCGAAGTGTTTTGGCTGGGATATGAGCACCGGGCAGCTAGTCGAAGAAGGCGCAGCAGTCGGCATTGTCGCCGCACAGTCAATCGGCGAACCCGGTACCCAGTTGACGCTGCGCACGTTTCATACCGGCGGCATCGCCTCCAGAGCCATACTTGAGCGCGAGCAGAAAGCCACACATACAGGCAAGATTCAGTATCGTGACATAAATGCAGTTGCCATCTCGCAACCTGACGGCAGTGAGCAGATAGTTGCACTCAAGCGTAATGGCGAAATGGCTATTCTTGACGCCAAAGATCGAGAGCTTGACAAATTCAAAGTGCCCTATGGAGCTGCTATTTTAGTAACAGACGCCCAGAAGGTTAAGGCTGGAGTCATGCTTTTCAGATGGGACCCGCACCGCACGCCCATCCTGGCCGAAGTCGCCGGTCTTATACGGTTTGTGGACATAGTGGAGAGCGAAACCGTCCAGACAGAAGAGCTGAAAATTAGAGCCACAAAACTAAGAGCCGAAGATGCGGAGCAGGACACGGCTCCCCGGCAGACCAAAATACTGGAAAGACCCGTGGTAATCGAGCATAAAGGCGATAAACATCCGCAGATTATCGTAGAAGATGCCGCGGGCAAAATACTCGATGTTCACTATCTGCCCGCGGGGGCCAGAATCGAGGTTGCTGAGGGCCAGCAGGTACAGGCAGGACAGTTGCTCGCTCATCAACCCAGAGCTACCAGCGGTACGCAGGATATCACCGGAGGTCTCCCCAGAGTTACAGAGGTGTTTGAGGCTCGCAAACCAAAGGACCCTGCCGCGATGGCCGAGATATCAGGCCGCGTCGAGCTGCGAAGCGATAAACGCAAAGGCAAAATGACGATCCTGATTCGCTCCGAGAGCGGAATGGAAAAGGAACATCACGTTCCACGCGATAGACATCTGAACGTTCACGCCGGTGATTTCGTCGAGGCCGGAGATGCACTGACGGATGGTCCATTGGTGCCCCACGATATTCTGCGGATTAAAGGTGAGGAAGCCTTGCAGAAATACCTGATTCCAGAAGTCCAGAGCGTTTACCGCTCACAGAATGTCAACATAAACGACAAACACATCGAAATCATCATTGCCCAAATGATGCGAAAGGTGCAGATCGAGTCTGTCGGCGACAGCTCTTTCCTGCCGGGCGAAGTCGTTGATAAATTCGTTTTCCGCGCAGAAAACGAGCGGTTAACCAACAGCCTAAAGATTGCCAGCGTCGGAGACTCAACCGAATTGAAAGAAGATCAAATTATCGACAAGAAAGACCTTGCCGGCATTAACGAGAAAGTTGAGGCGATCGGCGGCACAGGCGCTAAAGGAAAGAAGCCAAAGCCGGCAACCGCAAAGACGCTTCTGTTGGGTATAACCAAAGCGTCCTTGTGGTCGGACAGCTTCATTGCCGCCGCCAGCTTCCAGGAAACAACTAAGGTCTTGACGGAGGCGTCCTTAGCTGGTAGGGTGGATAAACTTCATGGCTTGAAGGAAAACGTGATACTGGGCCACCTGATACCGGCTGGAACCGCCTTTAAGCAGTATCTCGAGATGAAGGTCAAGCATCTCGTTGAGGCGCCGTTGCCGAAAGAATTTGCCGAGGTTAAAGAAGTTAAGGACGCAGAAGCAAAAGCCGATGCTGCCGTTAAGGAAGCATTGGGATTAAGCTGATTAGATTAACCGCAGAGGACGCCGAGAGCACCGAGAGGAAGAATATAAAGACCGTTTTCTCTGCGGTCTCCTCGCTCTCAGCGGTAAAAAAAGCTAAGGGGTATTAGCTATGCCGACTATAAATCAGTTAGTCAGAAATCCAAGAGCAAAGTCTAAACGGAAAAAAAGGGTCTCTGATATCAGTGGTTCGCCGCAGAGAAGAGGCGTGTGTCTGATTGTCAGGACTCAGACGCCCAAGAAGCCGAACTCCGCCTTGAGAAAGATCGCCAGGGTTAGATTAACAAACGGCAAGGAGGTAACCGCTTATATTCCCGGGATCGACCACAACCTGCAGGAGCACAGCACGGTTCTGATTCGCGGAGGCCGAGTCAGAGATTTGCCGGGCGTCCGCTATCACATCATTCGGGGCGTTCTGGACTGCGCCGGCGTAGCCGGCCGCAAACAGGGCAGAAGTAAATACGGTGCAAAAAGAGCAAAATAAAAACCGGTGGGGCGAAAAGCCCCAGAATACACAGAGTTCACAGAGATTTATCCGCCATACGGCCTGCCCTGAGCAAGTCGAAGGGTATGGCGGATGGAGAAATAGAATAATTCCTCTGAGTCCTCTGTGCCCTCTGTGGCCAACAAAGGCAGTATCGAGGTAAATAATGGCAAAAAAGTGGACCGCTTCCAGTGAGCAGCTTAAGGCCGACCCGAAATACAACAGTAAGCTGGTCGCGAAGTTTATCAATTGCATGATGTGGCAGGGCAAAAAAAGCACTGCACAGCAGATATTCTATGACGCTATGGACATCGTATCCAAAAAGATGAAGGATGACTCTGTCCTGGAAGTGTTTGAGACGGCGGTAAATAACGTAAAGCCCCTGATAGAAGTCCGTAGTAAGCGCATTGGAGGAGCCAGCTATCAAGTGCCAATGCAGGTCGGTCCCAAACGCCAGCAATCACTTGCCATCAGGTGGATAATAAAGTCAACCAGGAGTAAGACCGGAAAGCCGATGTGCGATCGCCTGGCCTCCGAGCTGATAGATGCTTATAGCAAACACGGCGGGGCAATGACCACCCGCGAAAATATCCATAAAATGGCTGAGGCAAACAAGGCTTTTGCCCACTTCGCCTGGTAGTTTTACAGCGTATAGCGGATAGCGTATAGCGTTAAGTTTTTTGCTATACGCTATTTTTTTACTATCCGCTGAACGCTAAACGCTGCACGCTATGGAAAATATACGCAATATCGGCATTATAGCTCACATCGATGCCGGCAAGACGACGGTAACCGAGCGCATATTATATTACACCGGCAAGACTTACAAAATGGGCGAAGTCCACGACGGCACCGCAGTTATGGACTATCTGGAGGAGGAGCAAAGAAGAGGCATAACTATCACTTCGGCGGCAACCAAATGTCCCTGGAAGGGGTTTGAAATCAACCTTATAGATACGCCAGGTCATATCGACTTTACCGCCGAGGTTGAAAGATCGCTTCGCGTCCTCGATGGAGCCGTAGCTGTATTCGACGGCAGTGAAGGGGTGCAGGCCCAGAGCGAAACGGTTTGGCGACAAGGGCAAAAATACGACCTGCCCTGCCTATGCTTTATCAACAAAATGGATAAGACCGGCGCCGATTTCGAGATGAGCGTCCAAAGCATTCATGACAAGCTCCTTGCCAATCCCATCTGCTTGCAGATCCCCATAGGAGCGGAAGGCTCCTTTGCCGGCATAATAGACCTGATTACGATGCAGGCGGTCTTCTACACAACCGAAGAATTGGGAGCAAAGTTCCAGGAGACCGAAATCCCCGCTGAATTGCGACCAACCGCACGGCAGCAAAGAAACGCGATGCTCGATCTGGCCGCCGAATACGACGAAGAGCTGCTGGATTGCTACGTTCACGATAAGCCGATAAGCGACGAAATGATCTATAGAGCAATCAGAAAAGGAACCCTAAGCAACAAGCTCCATCCCGTATTTGTCGGCTCGGCACTGAAGTATATCGGGGTACAGAGACTGCTTGACGGCGTGGCGGCGTATCTGCCTTCTCCCTTAGATAAACCTGTTCTGACCGGCCACAGACCCACCGATAAAAAGAAACCGGTATCGGTTAAATGCGACCCGAACGGCAGCCTGGTCGCACTTGCATTTAAGATTACAACCGATGCACACGGGGACTTGACCTTCCTGAGAATATATCAGGGCACATTGAAATCGGGCACAAGGGTGCTGAATCCGAATCGTGACAAGCGGGAAAACGTTACCAGGATATTTGAAATGCACGCCAACGAGCGAAAAATCCTGGACTCGGCCCGTGCCGGCGACATCGTGGCAGCCATAGGTCTTAAGCAAACCCTGACCGGGGATACCCTCTGCGACCCCAAAAACCCCATCTGTCTGCCCAGCATTACGTTCCCGCACACCGTGATCAATATGTCAATAGAGCCCAGAACCGCAGCGGAGAGGGGAAAACTGGTAAATGCACTGGATGCTTTGAGACGGGAAGACCCAACGTTCCAGTGCAAAATGGATAAAGAGACAGGACAGACCATTATCAGCGGCATGGGTGAGCTCCATCTGGAAATCCTTCAGCACAAGCTGGTTAAAGAAAAAAAGGTCAACATCAGGGTCAGCAGGCCGCGAGTAGCTTACAAAGAGACCATCACCAAAGCTGCGGAAGCTGAAGGCAAATTCATTCACCAAACAGGCGGCCACGGCCAGTACGGGCATGTTATTCTGGTCGTTGAGCCTTCGCTGACAGTTGACGGCCATTGGGCCGCCGATACAGAATTTGAGACCAAAGTGGGCTCTGACGTGGTTCCCAGGCAATACGTTCCTGCTGTGGAAAGGGGTGCTCGCCAAGCCTTGGGCAGCGGCGCGTTGGCAGGCTATCCCGTTGTGGGAGCTAAAGTTACGCTAATCGGCGGCTCGTTCCATTCAGTCGACTCTTCAGACCTGGCCTTTGAGCAAGCCGCCGCGATTGCTGTAGAAAAATCACTAAAGCTGGCCGGCCCAGTCCTGCTTGAGCCAATAATGCGACTGCAAGTAGAGGTGCCCGAACCCGCTTTTGGGGCCGTCCAGGGCAGTATACTTGCAAAAAGGGGTCTAATCACGGATTGCCGAGTACATGGAAACATGCAGGTAATCGATGCCAAAGTGCCGCTGGTCGAAATGTTCGGCTATTCCAGCGAGATTAGAAGTCTGACAGCCGGGCGAGGAACCTTTACTATGGAACCCTTAAGTTACGAAAAGGTTCCCGATGAGATTGCCGGGCAGCTTATCGTTTAGAAAAATGATGATTTTTTTGCATTCAGATAAAATTTTTTGCCGACATTTTGTTGACAGCTTATATGTGATATGCTAAGTTTGCGGTTTTCGGCCCGTAGCGAGCATTGCCAGGAAGGGCTTTGCGTAAGTTGGGCTTGGGCATATCTTTGCTTTTTGGGATCAAGAACAGTTTATTAGTACTCTTTTAGGTCAGGGGTGCAACAAAGCCATTCAACGCTCTGATGAATAGCCTCGATGCGACCCAAACCCCAATCCTTAAGGAAGGCGAAGTTGATAATTGATTATTGAAAATCAAGTAACGTGCAATGGTCAGTAATCAACAGCAATGCCTTTCCTGCCAAAGCAAAGCAAGTACCAATTAGCCGATAGCTGGGCGACTATACACTGAGAAATGAGGTTTCTATTTCGCCTTTTGGCCTGCAAGCTCGATACGGCGCCAGGCTTTGAGGCGTGGATTCAAAGCAGTCCTGCGGCAATTGTAAGAGGAAAGCTATGGCTGCTGAAAGCGAAAGAATAAGAATCAGGATGGAAGCATACGACCATCGGGCGCTCGACGCATCCGCAAAGGAGATAGTAGAGCACGCTCGAAAGACCAATGCCCGCGTCAGCGGCCCGGTGCCGTTGCCTACCCGGATCGAACGGTATACCGTTTTGCGGAGTCCCCATGTTGATAAGAAATCACGAGAGCAGTTTGAATTGAGGACCCACAAACGCTTAATTGATATTTATGAAGCCAACGCACGAACGGCTGAAGTATTGAATCGGCTGGTGGTGCCGGCTGGAGTTTTCGTAAAGATAAAGGCGTAACCCTTCGACAAGCTCAGGGCAGGCTCTGCGGCTGCTGGTGTGCCGCAGCTACACAGCGGCGAGCGGTAAGAAAATGGCAATGTTGCTGGGGAAAAAAATTGGGATGACCCGGCTGTACGACGAATCGGGCAGCTTAGTGCCCGTCACCGTCATACACGCTGGGCCCTGCACGGTTACGCAGGTTAAAACCGTCCAGACGGACGGCTACAACGCTGTTCAGATGGGCTACGATGATGTAAAGCCCTCGCGCAGGAAAAAGCCGCAAGTCGGACACGCCCAAAAGGCCAAGACGACTCCGAAAAAGTTTGTCAAAGAGATGCGGCTGCCCGACAACGTCCAGCCGGAGCACAAAGTCGGAGACTCTGTCACAGTCTCCACCTTTGCGGCAAATCAACTTGTCGATGTTGTGGGCACCAGCAAAGGCAAAGGTTTCGCCGGCGCAATGAAGCGACACGGCTTCACCGGGTTCCCTGCCTCTCACGGCACGGAACGAAAGCATAGAGCGCCCGGCTCGATATCGGCTTTCGCCACAAATGCCGGCATGAGCGGCGGTCCCAAAAAGGGAAAGAAAATGCCCGGCCACATGGGAAACTGCCGGGTTACGGAAAAAAACCACACGTTGCTGGCAATAGATCAAGAGAAGAATCTGCTGGTCGTCAAAGGCGCTATACCAGGCCCTGCCGGCGGATATTGCATTGTTCGTAGCGCCAAAAAGCCCAAGTAGCTGGAGAATGTAGATTAAAAATGATTCAGTTGGCGGTCTACAATACGCAAGGACAAGAGGTCGACAGCCTCAGCGTAGATGAGTCGGCTTTGGGCGGCCGGATCAGGTACTCTTTGCTCAAGCAGGCAATTGTTATGTATCATGCTAATAAGCGGGTCGGGACAGCCGCAACCAAAAATAGAAAGATGGTAGCCGGCTCAGGCAGAAAAATCTACAGGCAAAAAGGTACAGGGTTCGCCCGAGCCGGCACCCGCAGGACCGCAAAGCGTGTTGGCGGCGGAGTAACGTTTGCAAAAGTCGCCAGAGACTTCAGCAAAAACATGCCCAAAAAGCAAAGAAGATTAGCCAGAGATTCGGCAATACTGGCCAAGCTCGTGGGCAAAAACGTCGTGATAGTTGACGAGCTGAACTTTGAGAAACCAAAAACCAAAGACTTTGTAAACCTTCTGAATAATCTGAAGATAGAACGGAGCTGCCTTGTAACCATAAGTGATTATAACAATAATATTTACAGATCAGCTCGAAATATACCCAGAGTGGCAGTTATGCCTGCAGCCGAGCTTAACGCCGGGGACATCTGCAATTACCATAAGATGCTATTTACTAAAGAGGCATTTCTATCTGTTTTGAATAAGAACCAGACAAGTCAGGAGCAGCCGTTAGCGACGTGAATGATACCAGCATAATAATTCGGCCTTTGATTACAGAGCAAAGCACGCATCTTGCCGGCACAAAGAGCGCGTACTCTTTTCAGGTGAATAAAAGAGCCAATAAGATACAGATAAGAAGTGCGGTGGAAAACTTGTATAGTGTAAAAGTACGCAAAGTTAGAACTGCTAACCGCAAGGGCAAGACTCGCCGCAAAGGTAAAAACATTGGCATGACAGCAAGCTGGAAAAAGGCCGTTGTGTATTTGGAACCTGACTATCATATAGACCTGTTCTAAAATGACTGAAAAGGCGGGAAACCATGGGTATCCGAATATATAAACCGACAAGTCCAGGACGTAGGAGCGGCTCAGTCAACGATTACGCTGAGCTGACGGCCGCCAAGCCCGAAAAGTCGCTGTGCAGGCGCATAAAGAAGAACGGCGGAAGGAACCATTCTGGCATCACTACTACTCGCTTTTTGGGCGGGGGTGCAAGAAGAATATACCGCATCATCGACTTTAAGCGAGACAAAGATGGCATCCCTGCGAAAGTAGCAACTATTGAGTACGATCCGAACAGGAATTGCTTCATATCTCTGCTGAACTACGCTGATGGAGAGAAAAGGTACATATTGGCGCCGCTGGGCATAAAGGTCGCAGATAAAGTAGAAAGCGGCCCTTCCTGCGAGCCCAAGATCGGCAACGCAATGCCTTTGGGGGCAATTCCTGCCGGTATGGAGGTTCACAACCTTGAAATGACGGCTGGCCAGGGCGGAAAACTGGTTAGAGGCGCCGGAAGCGCCGCCAGAATCATGGCCAAAGAGGGTGACTGGGTAACAGTCGTCCTGCCAAGCGGCGAGATGCGTATGCTTCGCAAGGAATGCCGGGCAACGATTGGGCAAGTGAGCAACCCCGACGACCAGAATGTAAGCCTCGGCAAGGCCGGCCGAACACGCCACTTGGGCCGCAGGCCGCACGTAAGAGGCAAGGCACAGAACCCCGTTTCGCACCCGATGGGCGGTGGTGAGGGTAGGGCAAACGGCGGAAGACATCCATGTTCGCCTACGGGCGTACTGGCAAAAGGTGGAAAAACCAGAAACCGAAGAAAGCCGAGCAGTAAAAGGATTATTCGAAGACGAAAAGGCGGACGTTTCCAATTCGTGGCGTAATTAGCGTGCACAAGGCAAAAAGCGATGGTCGCGTAATTATTGAAGTTTGAAGGTTGAGTAAATCCGAATGGGAAGATCTCTTAAAAAAGGGCCGTACGTTGACGAGAAATTATTCGGGAAGGTTAATAAACAAATTAGCTCCGGCTCCCGTGAGCCAATAAAAACCTGGGCGAGAAAATGCACCGTGATTCCTGAGTTCGTGGGTTTTACCTTTTTGGTGCACAACGGCAAGATATTCAACAAGGTTTTCGTAACCGAGGATATGGTGGGCCACAAGCTGGGCGAGTTCTCGCTCACACGGACATTTAGAGGCCACTCGAGCAAGAAGATAAAATAATCTATGTTAAGTGCTATTAAGCTCAAAGAACTCTGTCAGCAGCGGCAGGTAGACATCGATCAGTTGGCCGGCCAACTGGGCAGACCAAGACTCGATAAGAAGAAAGCTGTTGCGGCGATCAAGAACTGGCAAAGAGGCCTTTTTAAACCCAAACCTCGAAAGGAAGACATTACCCGCCTGGCAGCCGCTCTATCCGTTGAGGCAAATGACTTGGCTGACTGGCACTCGTGTCACCTTTATGCCCCGCTCTCGGCTCGCAAGGCCAGGCTGGTCACGCAATTGATAGCGGGCAGAGGCGTTCAGGACGCTATGGACATCCTGAAGTTTACCAGAAAACGAGCGGCAACGATGGTGAACAAGGTGCTAAAAGCCGCCGTTGCAGATGCCGACGAGCAGCAGGCTGATGTAGACAATCTCTACGTCAGCGAGGCCCGGGTCGATGATGCGGGCATCCGCATTGGTACTAAAAGATGGATCGCCAAGGACAGGGGCAGAACCCATCGCATAAGGAAAATGGGCTGTCATATACATATAACAGTAACGCAGCCTTAAAGTGAAATGTGAATTATGGGTCAAAAGGTATCACCAATAGGTTTTAGAACCGGGATAAGGCTTGGATGGCAAAGCACTTGGTTTGCTCCAAAGGGTAGCTACGGGGATTTTCTTGTTGAGGACCAGAGAATCCGTAAGTATGTCGACCAGAAGTTCAACCGGAGCATGCCCAAAGCCGCAGTGGCAAAGATCGAGATAATCCGAACACGCAACGAGGTTAATGTGACGTTGCACAGCGCTCGTCCGGGCATGGTCATAGGCCCCAGAGGAGGCGAAGTAGATAAGCTGCGAGAAGAGCTCGAAGAGATGACAGGGCGAAAAGTAGCCATCAATGTCATCGAGATCAAAGATCCGGACCTTAATGCTACTCTGGTAGGTGAGGCGATCGCCGAACAACTATCCAAGCGAGCTTCATTCAGGCGTACGATGAAGCAGTTTTGCGAATCAGCGATGAATGCCGGCGCCAAGGGAGTTAAGATCATCTGCGGAGGCCGGCTTGCAGGGGCTGAAATGGCACGGAGAGAAACCCAAAAGCTCGGCAGCATCCCACTGCATACTCTGGATGCCAACGTAGATTACGCTACGGCAACGGCAAGAACAACCTATGGAGCCATCGGCATTAAAGTCTGGATTTATAAGGGTAAATTCGGCGAAGAAATTGAGCGAGCTCCACATCGCCGAGCTCGACCGTCGCGGCGCACCGGTGCTCCGGGAGGCCGGGCCAGTGCGCCTGAAGTTGTGCCGGTAAAACAGGATAATAAACCCACTAAATATAGTCCGGGTACCGCACCGAGACAAACCGACGCCGGCAGACAAAAGACCGTATAGCAAAAATGTGGGTTCGAACGATGTCGGGTAGGAACGCTGTGGCGTCCTGCACCGTGTATCTGTCAGGGCAATAAAAATGGCATTGATGCCAAAAAGAGTCAAATATCGCAAGAGCCAGCGCGGCAGGATGAAAGGCAATGCGACCAGGGGCAACTATGTAGCCTTCGGCGATTATGGGCTGCAGGCATTGGAGACCAGTTGGATAACTGCCAAAACCATTGAAGCCGGCCGCGTGGCTGTGACTCATTTTTTGCATCGGGAAGGCAAAGTTTATGTCAGGATATTCCCTCACATGCCTGTAAGCGCCAAGCCGTTGGAGACCAGGATGGGAAAAGGTAAAGGCGAGCCTGAGTCTTGGGTCGCCAGGGTCAGGCCCGGACAGGTGTGTTTTGAGGTTGGAGGAGTAAACGAAGACGTGGCAAAGCAAGCGCTGCTTAGAGTCGCTTATAAGATGCCGATAAAGTGCAGGTTCATCAAGCGCAGACATTCACTGTAAAAGGAGACCGCCGGATGAAGGCGCAGCAGTACCGCGAAATGAGCAGGGATGAACTGCAAAGCACGCTGCAAGAACAGCAGAAACGCCTGTTTGAATTGCGTACACAGGCGGTTACGGAGACTCTGGAGAACTCCAAAGCCATGCGCAATGCCAAGCGTGATATTGCCAGAGTTAAAACTATACTGCGTGAAAAAGCCAAGGCGGAATGACCCGGAACGGGCATTAAACCGGCGATCATAACACGGTATAAAAATGCAAGACAAGAAGCTAAAAATGTTGACCGGTGTAGTGATAGGCAAAAGCGGAAACAAAAACGCAAAAGTCGCCATTGACTACAGGGTCAAGCATGCGAAGTACAACAAGTACCTCAAGCGCAGGACGAAGCTGGCCATTCATGACGAGCACAACCAGGCCGGCCTCGGTGACCTTGTTGAGATCGCCGAGTGCAGACCGCTGAGCAAGACCAAGAGCTGGCGTCTAATTAGAGTTGTCCAGAAGGCAGAGTCGGTTTAGCCGTTAAATCTCAGCCGGCAGACCGGCTGCAGCGTGCAGCCGGACTACCGGACTACGGCCGGCGCCTTCGCCCAGACGAGGATGTGAGAATAGCAAAGTGATTCAGCAAGAAACAATGTTGGATATAGCCGACAACTCAGGTGTCAAGTCGGCTTTGTGCATCAGGGTACTCGGAAGGAGCGGAGCGCGCGGCAAGTTCACCCGCGCCGCGGCCACGGTGGGCGATATTGTCAGTGTGGCGATAAAGAAATCTCTGCCGACCTGCCAGTTGGACGATAAGAAAGTGCACAGATGTGTTATTATCCGCACTAAATACCCTGTGCGACGTCGAGACGGCAGCTACGTGCGATTCGACAGCAACGCGGCGGTGATGATTGACAATGAGGGCAACCCGATAGGAACCAGAATTTTCGGCGCAGTGGCCCGCGAGCTGCGTGAGAAAAACTATATGAAAATAATCTCACTGGCAAGCGAAGTGGTGTAAATGTGCAAAAGGGGCCCGCCGTAGGCGGGAACCCAAACGTATCTCCTGGAGCGAGATACGAGATAAGAAATACCGGATGCAATTTATGGCTCTACATATCAAAAAAGGCGACACGGTTCAAATCATAGCCGGCGACCATAAGGGCACTACCGGTAAAGTGCTGCGCGTTCTGCGTGAGAAGAACAAGGTAGTCGTGCAGGGTCAGAATTTAGCTAAGAAGCACGTTCGGCCTTCGCGGAAAAATCCGCAGGGAGGCCGAATCAATGTTGAGCAGCCAATCCATATAAGCAACGTTTTGCCGCTGAATCCAAAAACGTCCAAAGGCAGCAGAGTCCGCCATCAAGTCGGTGAGGACGGCAGCAAGAAACGATTGGCTGCCGACGGTACTGAAATCGGCGTCATCAAAAAGGCAAAATAGAGCTTTATGGATGGCGAATAGCTGAGCGCAATTCGATCGTGTTCGAGGCGCAGCAGAACATTAGACGCGAGCTACAAGATGGCACGTTTGAAAGATTTGTATAAGTCTAAGATAGTTCCAGAATTGGCGAAACAGTTCGGCTATAAGAATCCTATGGCCGTGCCGCACGTGGAAAAGGTCGTCGTCTCGATGGGTGTGGGCAGGGCGACACAAGACAAAAAATTTCTGGAATCGGCCAAGAAGGATCTGATGATGATCACGGGCCAGATGCCCGCCGTTTGCAAAGCGAAAAAAAGCGTATCGAGCTTCAAACTTCGTCAAGGCAACGAAATTGGCTTGAAAGTCACCCTTCGCGGTGCAAGAATGTACGAGTTTATGGATAGACTTATCAATTTGACTATCCCTCGCGTAAGGGACTTTCGGGGCCTTAATCCGGACAGTTTTGACGGACGAGGCAGCTACTCAATGGGCCTGACTGAGCAGACCGTCTTCCCCGAGGTGAATCCGGCTCAAGTTGAGTTTCAACAGGGCATGAACATAACCTTCGTGACGACGGCAAGGTCTGATGAAGAAGCAAGAGCTATGTTAACGCTGTTTGGCGTGCCTTTCAAGAGATAATAACAGATGGCATTATCAAATAAACAGCTTATGCGCTAAATACTGTACGCAAACAGGAGCGTATGGATGTCGACAAAGGCATTGGAAAACAAAGTAAAAAAGAAACAAAAGTTCCGGGTTAGACAATATACACGCTGTGAGCTTTGTGGAAGGTCTAAAGCAGTCTACCAGAAGTTCAAAATCTGCCGGATATGTTTTAGAACTTTAGCTAACGAGGGCAAAATCCCAGGAGTAAGAAAAGCCAGTTGGTGAAACGCCAACCGCTACCCGGTGCACACCTGGATAAGACTATTAGATGCGAGGCGCAAGTATATGAGCTGGAGCGATCCAATAGCTGATATGCTGACGAGAATTCGAAACGCCCTAAGGGCAAACAAAGAACAGGTCAGCATTAGGGCATCGAATATTTGCCAAGCTATCGCAGTTGTCCTGAAGAAAGAAGGTTACATCAAAGATTTCGACCGGATCGATGATGGCAAACAAGGAACACTGAGAATCGCTCTGAAGTACGACCAAGAGGGACAGCCTGTGATCACCGAAATAACAAGAACAAGCAAGCCCGGCTGCCGAATCTATTCGCCCGCCGGCGATTTGCCGCGGGTCTTAGGCGGCATGGGCATAGCAATTGTCTCGACCAGCAAAGGCGTAATGAGCGACAGAGAATGCCGCAGCGCCAATGTCGGCGGTGAGATTCTTTGTACGGTGACCTAATGAGTCGAGTCGGCAAAAAACCCGTTGACATCCCCAAGGGCGTGAAAATTGAGCAGCAGGGCTCGTCCATCAAGGCGTCCGGGCCGCTGGGCAGCCTGCAACTGGACTGTCACCCCCTGATTGAGGTGGAAATCGACAACAAGGCAGGCAGAATACTGGTCAAGAACGAGCACCCTGAAAGTCGCTCGAGTAAACAGTTGCACGGCACCACGCGCGCCCTGATTGCAAATATGATTGCAGGCGTTAGCAAGGGTTTCCAAAAGAAATTCGAAATATATGGCACCGGCTTTAACATCAAGGAACAAGCTGGAAAGCTGCTTTTTCAGGTCGGCTTTTCGAGCACTGTGGAAAAACAGATACCGCAAGGCGTAAAAGTAAGCATTGAGACCGGTGCAACCAGAGGCGATGAGGTGCCCGCCAGGTTCACTGTTTCCTCGCCGGACAAACAATTGCTGGGACAGTTCGCCGCGGATATACACAAAATAAGGCCGCCGGAGCCTTACAAAGGAAAAGGTATACGCTTTGCGGGCGAACACGTACGCCGCAAGCTCGGCAAAGCATTTACTTCGGGAGCGGCATAGCCGTCGCTTGGTTTCCAATGCGGATTGACAAAATAAAAAAAGCAGCGCAGAGACGCAAATATAACGTAAGAAAAAGAGTGTCAGGCACGCCGGACAGACCACGACTGTCGGTGTTTCGCTCGAACAGACACATTTATGCCCAGATTGTAGATGACGTGGCAGGAGCTACTCTTGTCTCAGCCAGCACAAGGGCCAAAGGCCTGCGCGACCAACTGCCCAAGGGCGGTAACATAAAAGCCGCTCAGATCATAGGCGAAGCAGTCGCAAAACAGGCCCTGGCGGTCGGAATTAAGTGTGTCTGCCTGGACAGGAACCGCTACAAATACCACGGTAAAGTCAAGGCACTTGCAGAAGCTGCAAGAAAATCGGGCTTGGTTTTTTAACAGATACTAACGAAAATTTGGAGAAGGCAATTGCAGATTCAAGCCGGTATATTAGCTGGTCAAGAGGAAAAACCGCTGGAAGACACGGTGGTAAAGGTGTTCCGCTGCGCCAAGGTGGTCAAGGGAGGCCGCAGGTTCAGCTTTGGGGTATTGGTTGTAGTGGGCGACCGCGCCGGAACGGTGGGCATCGGTTACGGCAAGGCTAACGAAGTCCCGCTGGCCGTCGAAAAGGGGATAAAGGACGCCAAGAAGTCTTTGCAGAAGATAGTCTTGGTCGGACGAACGATTCCGCACCGGACCATCGGCAAGTACAGCGCCACACGGATAGTGATGGTCCCTGCGAGTCCCGGCACGGGAGTCATCGCCGGCTCCAGTGCCCGCGCAGTGCTCGAATACGCTGGGGTACAGGACGTGCTTACCAAGATATATGGAAGTACCTCTGCCAGGAACGTTGTCAAAGCTACCATGGATGGATTGCTGAGGTTACGTAGTAAGGAGCTGGTGGAGTCGATTCGTGGCGTGGCAATTAGCAGTTGATACTTAGGTGCTCAAATGTTGAACCACCAAATTACCTCTGTCGCAGGTAAGCATAAGGCCCGCAGGCGTGTCGGAAGAGGTTCCGGCAGCGGGCACGGCAAAACTTGCGGGCGCGGGACCAAAGGCAGCCTTAGCAGGAGCGGCGCTATGGCTTCGTCGCTCTATGAAGGCGGGCAGGTGCCTTTATTTCGCCGACTACCCAAACGCGGCTTCAGCAACTACAAGTTCACAACGCGATTTGAGATTGTCAACGTATCGCAGCTTGAAAAGTTTGAGGACGGCGCTGACGTTGGGGTAGGAGAATTGTGCCAGGCCGGCCTGGTCAGAAGCTGCGAAAGTAAGGTCAAGATTCTCGGCGACGGCGAACTGACAAAAAAACTGCAGGTCGCAGCCCACAAATTCAGCAAAACCGCCGAACAAAAAATCGCGGGCTGCGGCGGCACAACCAAAACGATACGCGACAGGCAAAGAAAATAACGCTGAATAACGTGCAAATTCCGGCTCAATAGTCCGGCAACCTTTGAGCTGTGATTTGAGCGCACGGAGCCCCGGAGAATAAAGATGCTCAGATCGGTGCTTAACATTTTCAGAATTCAAGACCTGAGAAATAAGATCCTCTTTACCGTGGCGCTGCTGGTGATATACAGGGTGGGCTTTCATATCCCTGTGCCGGGTTTTGACCAGGAAAAGATAAAAGCAGTTGCACAATCAAGAGGCGACGAGAGCCCTTTGGGCAGAGCTGCCGCGTACATGCAAATGTTTACCGGCGGGACCTTGGAAAAGAGCAGCCTATTCGGCCTTGGCATTATGCCCTACATTACTGCCTCTATTATTCTTATGCTATTGGGTGAGGTAGTGCCGACCTTGAAAAAACTACGGCAGGAAGGCCAAACCGGCTATAAGAAGATACAGGAGTACACGCGCTATTTGACGGTTCCGATATGCTTTATTCAATCCATAATGTTTATGAAGCTGCTGGGAGGTGGAGAAGGACTAACCTACCCTGGCATGTACCGCCAGGCCATGGTGATGGGCGCCATCGGCACAACGGCCGGCACCATCTTTCTGATGTGGCTCGGCGAGCAAATAGACGAGTACGGTATAGGCAATGGCATCAGTTTGATAATTATGGCCGGCATAATTGCCAGAATGCCCTGGGAAGTTCAGTGGCTTCTGCAAAACACCAGCCTCACAGTTGCTGCACCAGAGGGCACAATAGGCCCGGCGAAGCTGTTGTTCCTGACGGCAGCGTTCGTATTCGTCGTTGCCGGTGCAATACTAATAACCCAAGGCCAGCGCCGCATACCCATTCAGCAAGCCAAGCAGATGAGAGGCCGGCGAATGTACGGCGGCCAAAGACACTATCTGCCGCTGCGAGTCAATCACGGGGGCGTAATGCCGATAATTTTTGCATCCAGTTTTATGATGTTTCCGCCAATAGTAATCGGTCAGTTGGCAGACAGGTTCATCACCTCGGAGATTCTCCAGACTCTGAAAGATGCCTTGGGTTACCACGGCTATACGTACAATGTCCTGTATGTGGTGCTGATATTTCTGTTCTCTTACTTCTGGGTGACCGTGCAATTTCAGCCCAAGGAGGTTGCCAAGAACCTGCGGGATTCAGGCAGCTTTATTCCCGGTCTTCGCCCCGGACGCAGAACCGCCGACTATCTGGAAACTGTAATGACTCGGATCACCTACTTCGGAGCGGCATTTTTGGCAGTAATCGCCGTTGTGCCGACCTTAGTCTCGGCCTCATTGGGAATTCCCTGGCAGGTAACAACATATTTGGGCGGCACAGGCTTATTGATAGTTGTCAGCGTCTCGCTGGACCTGGTGCAGAAGATCGAGGCCAACCTGCTGATGCGCAGCTATGAGGGGTTCAGTACAGCCGGCAGGATAAAAGGAGCGTATGCATGAGGATAGTTTTGCTGGGCGCCCCCGGCGCAGGCAAAGGAACCCAGTGTAAGCGTATCGTGCAGCGGTATGGGCTGTTGCACCTATCCAGCGGAGATATATTAAGGCAACAAAGAGCAGAAGGCACATCGCTGGGCAAAAAGGCGCAGAGCTATATGGATTCGGGACAACTTGTGCCGGACCAAATTGTAGTACAGATGATGATTGACGCCACGAAAAAAACTCCTGCTGCCGGTTTTATACTGGACGGTTTTCCCAGGACGGTTAATCAAGCTGTCGAGCTTGATAATTCGCTGGCCCACAACGGCCAGGCTGTGGATGCGATCTTGAACCTGCAGATAGACGACCGCGTGGTAGCCGAGCGAATGACAGGAAGGAGAAGCTGCCCGAAATGTGGGGCAGTGTATCATCTGAAGAACTTGCAGCCGAAAGTTAACGGAATATGCGACCGTGACGACGCCGGATTAATTCAAAGGCCTGATGACAGTCCTGAAGTGGTGGCCAAACGCCTCAAAACCTACCATCAGCAGACTGAACCGGTTGTAGATTACTATAACAACAACGGCAGAACCGTTTTTGATGTCGACGCCAACAACGGCGCCGATAAAGTAAGCGATTTGATATTTGAGAAGCTGGACGCCATCGACAAGGCGTGATGCGATATGCGAAATACTCGGTACAGAATAAGAGATACAAAGTTGAATGGCTATAACGCTCCGCAGCCGAAGAGAAATTGAGCTAATGCGCGCCGCAGGGGCTGTCGTAGCCGACGTTCTTTCAAAACTGCAGGAGGACGCAGAGCCCGGACTAACGACCGCCCGATTGGATAAGATCGCCGCGCAGATGGCCGCGGATGCCGGCGCTCAAGCCCTGTTTAAGGGTGTACGCAGCCCGCACGCGAGGGCGCCGTTCCCAGGAGCGATTTGCGCATCCATAAACGAGCAGGTCGTCCATGGGATTCCTTCGGAGAGCACTAAACTTAAACAAGGCGATATATTGAGTATTGATTTTGGAGCTATACTCCAAGGCTATTGTGCAGATGCTGCCGTCACAATTGGTATAGGCGACATTTCGCACGACAACCGCAGGCTCATAGAGGTAACAAAACAGGTTCTGGATATAGCGACAGCAAAGGCTAAACCGGCCGTTAAATGGAGCGAAATTGCGGCACAAATGCAGCATTATGCCGAGTCGGCCGGGTTCTCGGTAGTAAGAGAATTTGTTGGGCACGGAATCGGCAGAAAAATGCATGAAGAACCGAGAGTGCCCAACTTCGTAAGCGACGAATTGCTGAGCAATGACATTGTCTTGACCGAAGGGATGATTTTGGCCGTTGAGCCGATGATTAATGCCGGTAGCAGTGCGGTCCGCACGCTCAAGAACGGTTGGACTATAGTAACAAAGGACGGTAAATGCTCGGCTCATTTCGAACATACGATCGCAATAGTGGAAAATGGTTGTGAGGTGCTGACAGCAAAATAGCCGGAAGCTGCGAATTCTCAGGCCGGAGCCTTTCAGATTCATAGTTATTGCTTCGGAGATATTTATGGCAAAGAAGGACACCATTAGGCTGCAAGCCAAGGTAACCGAAGCTTTGCCAAACGCGATGTTTAGAGTTGAGCTGGAGAACGGTCATAAGGTCTTGGCCCACGTTTCGGGCAAGATGCGCATGCATTTTATCCGAATTCTGCCGGGCGATACGGTGACCGTGGAAATGTCACCTTACGACTTAAACAGAGGCCGAATCGTTCTGCGGCATTAGCTTACAAGCTGTGCAATAGCTCGATACCGGCAGTAACATGACGACCGCAGCTATGCAAGTTAGGCAGGAAAAATGAAAGTCAGAAGTTCTGTAAAGCGTATCTGTGAGAATTGCAAGATTGTCCGTCGCAGGGGCGTTGTCAGAGTGATCTGCACAAACCCGCGGCATAAACAGCGTCAAGGTTAGCCCGCAATGGATTGTAAACGGCTGGTCCAAGCTGAGATGTAAACAGGAGCTAATATGCCGAGAATAGTTGGTACTGATATCCCCAATGAAAAAACAATATGGATTTCTTTGACCTACATTCCCGGTATAGGCAGATATACCTCCAGGCAGATCCTGAAGGAAGCCGGCATCCAGGAAGATACAAAGGCCGGCAAGCTCAGTGAAGATGATCTGAGCCGGATAACTCAAATTATAGACCGTAATTACATCGTGGGCGGCCAGCTCCGCAGACAGGTCGCGCAGAATATTGCCCGCCTGCGGGATATAAACTGCTACCGGGGCATTCGTCACAGAAGAGGCTTGCCCGTTCGCGGGCAGCACACTCAAAGCAACGCACGCACCCGGAAAGGCCCGCGAAAGACCGTTGCAGGCAAGAAGGGTGTAAAGGAAAAACATGGATGACCAAGCTGCTCGCCCTCGAAGTGAGCCTGGTCGCAGAGCCAAGAAAATCGTTATTCACGACGGGTTATAACTTGCACGCGAGAAGAGACAGATAATGGCAAAAGGTACGAAAAGAAAAGTCAGAAAGAACATAGTTCGAGCTATTGTGCACATAAAGGCAACGTTTAACAACACGTTGATTACGATTACGGACCCGGACGGTGACACAATTTGCTCCAGCTCGGCGGGTTGTGTCGGCTTCAAGGGCTCTCGCAAAAGTACACCGTTCGCAGCGCAACAGGCAGCACAAAGCTGCGCCAATTCGGCCATGCGTAACGGCGTGCGTGAGGTTGAAATCAAGGTCAAGGGCCCCGGCGCCGGCCGTGAGTCCGCCATCTCTGCGCTGCAACAGACGGGATTACGCATCGCCTCCATAGAAGATGTCACGCCTATACCACATAACGGCTGCAGAGCGCCAAAACGAAGACGGGTGTAGAATGACAGTCAACCGGAAACTGTTTGGAGAAGAATAAGAATGGGACGCTACCTCGGGCCATCCTGTAAAATTTGCCGCCGGGAAGGAATGAAACTGCTTCTCAAGGGCCTCAAGTGCGAAACAGCCAAATGCCAGATCGAAAAGAGACAGCGAAATCTGGCTCCCGGCATGCACGGCTGGCGGAGGGGCAGAGGAAGTGAATACGCTGTTCGGCTGCGGGAAAAGCAGAAAGTCAAGAGATACTACGGCCTGCTGGAGCGACAATTCATGAGGTGTTTCCATACAGCCCAGCGAACAAAAGGCAACACCGGCGCAACCCTGCTGCAACTGTTGGAAAGACGTTTGGATAACGTGGTATATAAATTGAATTTCGCACCGTCACGCAAGGCTGCCCGACAATTGATTGTCCACGGTCATATACATGTTAATGGGGCCAAGGTTAACGTCAGCGATTATACAATAGGAGTCGGCGACAAAATCGCTGTGAAAAACTCCGAAAAAAGCAGCAAAAAGATAAAGCAGCAGCTGGAGAGCAATCCAAACTTTACGACGCAGAACTGGCTGCAACTGGACCGTGAAAAACTGGAGGCTACCATTGTAGCGCTACCCAGCCGAGAGGATGTGCAGATCCCGGTGGAGACGCAGTTGGTCATAGAGCTGTGCTCGAGATAGCGCGGCAGCATTGTAGTATGAAAAACTAAAAACGACAGAAAAAGGCAGTAATTCAAAAACAAGCGAAGAAAAAGTCTGCTTTGGGCCTGGCATTTTGATATTTAGGTTTTGATCGGAGGCCGGTATGCGAATTACATGGCGTGGTATAGAACTGCCCGCCCGTGTTGAACGGGACAAGCGGGTATCAACCGACAAATACGGGCGATTTTTTATCGAGCCGTTTGAGCGAGGCTTCGGCACCACCATTGGCAACAGCCTCAGACGCGTATTGCTTTCCTCATTGGAGGGTAGCGCCGTAACGTCAATCAAAATAGCCGGCGTCGACCATGAATTCACCTCAATAAGCGGAGTAATGGAGGATGTCACCGATATTGTTTTGAATGTCAAAAGCCTTGTCATTCGGCTTCAGAGCGGCGGGGCCAAAACAATGAAGGTCTCGGCAAACAAAGCCGGCGCCATAAAGGCCGCCGACATCGTCGCCGACCCCGCCATAGAAGTTATAAATAAAGGCCTCGTCTTGGCCACCCTGACTGAAAACGTTAAGTTCGAAATGGATATGGTGGTCGAAAACGGCCGTGGTTATGTGCCGGCATCGGAACGAATTGCCGACGCAGACAGATTCGACCAGGAGATCGGAAGGATACTGCTTGACGCCGTTTACTCGCCGGTCACCAGAGTTCGCTACACAACCGAAAACACCCGAGTAGGCCAGCGAACCAACTACGATAAGCTGATTTTGGAAATCTGGACCAATGGAACAATCACGCCCGAAATGGCCCTCGTAGAGGCTGCTAAGATATTGCGAAAACACATCAATCCGTTCGTACAGTATTTCGAGATTGGAGAACAAACTGTCGTCGGGCAGATTGCCGAGAAAACGCTGGAAGAAGAAGCGGTTGACGCTGAATTGACCAGAAAACTAAGTGTGCCCGTTCAGGAATTAGAGCTGTCGGTCAGGGCGAGCAACTGCCTTGAAGCGGCGAAGATCGAAACTGTCGGCCAGCTAGCCCAAAAGACAGACGCTGACCTGCTGGCGATTCGCAGCTTAGGCAAAACAAGTCTACGGGAAATCAAAAGAAAGCTCGCCGACATAGGTTTGTCGTTGGGGATGAGCGTACCGGCAGAAAGTAGTCAATAAACCGACGGTGAAACCGCCGGCTAAATCCGCCTACGTCTGGCGGATAAATATTCAGCCCCGCGTTTTACACGGGGTATTAACTCATTAAACGCCGATAGACCGGGAAACCAAGCGTATGCGTCACAGAGTGGCAGGACGTAAGTTAAGTAGAACCAGCGAGCACCGACTAGCTTTGCGGCGAAATCTGGTCTCTTCGCTAATTGAGCATGAAACGATTTCAACAACCATCGAAAAGGCCAAAGAGGTCAAGGCCTTTGCCGAAAAGCTGATTACGCTGGCCAAGCAAGGCACATTGTCGGCCAGAAGACGGGCCATCGCTCGGCTCTGTAATCGTGACATCATAAATTACGAGGATGGCAAAGCCGTCAAGAAGGGCACCATAATTGGAAAGCTTTTTAGCGAGCTTGGCCCCCGATACCTTGACAGGCCCGGCGGGTACACAAGGATCATCCATCTGTCGTTGAGAAGATTGGGCGATAACGGTCAGCTTGTGCTGCTGCAACTGATAGGCCCGGATGAGAAACCCAAAAAAGAAACTAAGGCCGCTGCAAAAAAACACGGACGTAAGAAAACGAAAAAGGCCGTCCAGGCTGAAGAAGCCGCTCCGGCCAAAGAGCCTGAGCAGGGCGAACAACCCGTTGAGCCCGTAGACAAAGCCAAGATAGATAAATAAACCGACGAACCCTGCCGGCAAGAAGAACATAGGTCGTCGAGTCGGAAGGTCACAATGAGTGTAAAGGACTGCGTCTTCTGCAAAATAGTAGCTGGGCAAATTCCAGTTACGAAGGTCTTCGAGGATGACGTCGTCCTTGCTTTTCTGGATATCGGTCCAATAAGCGATGGTCACACTCTGGTGGTTCCAAAGCAGCACTTTGAAAAACTGCACGATTGTGACGCAGGACTTTTGAGCCAGGTTGGCTCACGCCTCGGTAAAATCGCCGGCGCGGTAGCTGCGGGGATGAGCTGTGACGGCTATAATGTGCTGTGCAATAATGGTCGAGCGGCCGGGCAGCTTGTTGAGCATCTGCATTTTCATATAATACCACGTAACCTGGGCGACGGTATTTTTGAGCGTTGGCCTGCTTATAAGTATAAGCAAGGATTGATCGAGACGATTGCCGCTAAAATTCGCAAAAAATTCTGATCTTGACTTAGCAGCCTTGATAAAAACTGGTTTTTGGCTATATTATAGTTTAGAGCATCTGACAGAATGAATAGTACATTATGCTGTTTGTCGCTGCCGCACAGGCGGGAGTCCACAGAAACCATAAGATACCGGATTCCCGCGTCGGCGGGAATGACAGTTGCAGAGTGTCTTTCATTCCGTCAGGACCGGCAAGTCCGGTCCCGTCAGGGCCTTCAAGTCCCCGTCATCCGGCAGGCCTGCCGAATGATGGGCCGGATCTGAAGGCCTGCCGGAGCTGACGGTTTGTTAGAGTTTCTTAGTAGGTTGATGATCGCGGGGTAGAGCAGCCTGGTAGCTCGTCGGGCCCATAACCCGGAGGTCGCAGGTTCGAATCCTGCCCCCGCTATTGGAACATGGGGATGAATCCAGGTCCTTTTTTCTGCGCGAACGTAGTTTCTTCCTTGGGCTTCTCATCTGGCCACGCCTATTGGTCCGTCGAGCTGAAATAGTCTGCTTTTCTGTTACACTTGCCGCAAACAAAAGGCTTTTTTCCCAACGATTGCCCAGGGTCGTGCCGTGTTAGAGTGATAGGAAAATCGTCTTCTCAGCCAGCCGACGCCCAGCATTTCCTCTTGACGTACCCAAGCGGAGCAGGAAGATTGCAGACTATCTGGTTTTCTCTTTCTTTAGCTCTTTTATCTGGATACTCTGTGAGAGCAGAAAGAGCAGGAATAGGCATAGCAAGCACGGAGGCGGGATTGTGATCCCATCAAAAGGCAAGAGCGTTTGCCGAGGACCCAGCGTATACTGGGATTCCGATCATGAACTTTCACGGTGCGTAGTGGGCCGTCACCGTGATTTTGAGCGAAAAATGAATTCCTTCACACGTGTACGCGCGTGCGCGCGGGGATACTCGCCTGTTTTTTCCCCAGCGCAACACGTCTCATTTTCTGCTCTCAACTGTGAACACCTTGATTTCAAGTTGATTATCCGACTCTAAAAGTGTATAATACTATTGTCCTCACTTAGCGTGCGTGGGTGGAAGGCGTGGTGGGACAGCGGTGGATATCCCCACTGAGCACTCGCGCGTAAACACGGGAACCCTGCTACCGGCCGCTGCTGGAGGGGTGATAGGATGAAGATGGCACGATCACTGGTAGCTTCGGCTCTGTTGGTGGGCTGGGCGGTTTGGCCAAGCGTCGCCGGGCAGACCGCAGCAGATGCTACGAGCGATCTCGCTAATAGATACGCCGAGAGCGACACTGGCTTCGACCATCGCACAGCGCCGCTTGATTACCTCGACCTCGACGGGTTGGTCAATGACTGGCTGTGGACCGGGCGGCCGGGTGGCTGCGATGCGGACCTCAGCTTCGATGGTATTGTGGACTTCCTGGATTTTACGATCTTTGCCTCGCGATGGTCGGATAGAGAAAGGTCTGTTGCGATTATTGTCGATTCGGGCACGTACGCCGGCGCGGCGAGCGAAATCGACAGGCTGGCAGCAGACATTACTAATGACCTGGACGTCGATGTGTTCATTTGTCCAAATGAATGGCGCGACGCCGCCGACGTCAAGGATCTGCTCACGGAAAGATACGCTCGAAGCGGTTTGATGGGGGCGATTCTCATAGGAGACATTCCGACAGCCTATTTTGAGTTTCGCGATGCGGGCGAGACGCCTACCGACTGGTACTATCAGGACTTAAGCGATAAGTTTGTCGATTCGGACGGTGACGGCAAGTTCGAGCAGGAGTATTACAGTCTGGAAACGGATGTCACGATGAGGGACATCTGGATCGGAAGGATAAAACCCCCGGTGAGCGGAGGGGAAGGCATAATGCTTTTGAAGCAGTATCTTGACGGCAATCACCGATACAGAACGGGTAAGCTCACGTACCGCAGACGGATGCTGTATTTCGGCTCTATCGCCATCAACCAGAACGGAATGAGCAAAACGGACTACGACCATCTCGTCGGGCAGATTGACGATTATACGGGTCTTTACGAGTCGGACGAAGATGTGAACTCCATTTATGACGGCGATCTGGAGGCGCAGAAGCAGGCCTACCTTACGGAACTGTCGCGGGATTATGAATTTGTCTTCGTGAACATTCACGGCAGCGCGACGAGTCAGTGGCTGGGCGGCTCAACCAGCGTTTACCCCAGTGAGCTGATACGTGCACAGCCCAAAACGCTGTTCACTGTTATGGCATCCTGTTCCAATGGCGATTTCACCAGCGACTATTACCTGGCGGGCTGGCACCTTTTCAGCGGCGGCAGCTTAGTGGTTATGGCCAATAGCACGGTGGCGATGAGCGTCGGCGCCACGTCGGTGGAGTTTCTCAAAGACTACATCCCCTTGGGGCTGGGGGTGACATTTGGCCAGATGTACAAGAATGATCTATCGTCGCTGGCGACTCATCTATTCGGCGACCCGACGCTGACACTCAGGCCAAAACCGACCGGGGATGTGCCCAGGTTGGACTTGGACACGTCACACCTGGATTTTGGCAGTGTCGCAAGCGGAACAAAACCTCGCAGAACCATCGTTTTCAATAACGCCGGAAGTAGCGCGTTGAAGGTAAGCTTCAAGAAGGGACGATTCTCGGTCGATGGTGAGATGGTCAATCCTGGATACTGGGATATGTTCTACTATGAACATCCGGACACGGGATCTCTGTTCAGGGATTTCGAGGTTCCCGCCGGCAGCTCTAAGATAGTCCCATTTGTCTTCTATCCGAGGTCGGATGGACCTGTGGGCAGGTATTCGATGATTATCCTGTTGCAAACGAACGCCCCAGAGTCTCCGTATGTAAGAATTAGTCTTTCGGGTAGCGCGTACGCCCAGGAATAGAGAACAAATCATGATTCGCCGGCTGCCGAGCTGACAGCAGAACAGGCAGCGAACGAATGGAGACCGGTCCTGATGGAGACATCTGAAGAATGGCAAACAGCAAAACGTTGCTTGAACATGAATGTTGAGAACGAACCGTCCGCCTCAGAGCAAAACAGAATTTACAGAAAAAAGGTGGCGTGATCCGAATTAGCCCGCTTGAGGCGAAAATCCCGCTGTATTTTGATGAGACTTACACTTCCTGAATTTATTTGGACGAGCAGGCTGATTTTTTACTATCACCACGTAGCCATTTCCAGGCAAACTGATGTTCGGGAATACGAAAAGGATCCCATCAGCAAATTTTACACCCTCCAGTGACAGCGCAGCCGTTCCAATATTTTTTAGCTCGATGTACTCATACTCTTCGTTGTCAAAATCGCATCCCTCGGTCGGGTTATACATTATCTCTGTAATACGCAGGAAACGCTGTTGGTCGCTGGGGCTGCCGGCATAGCTCATATTGCTGACCAGGAGACCTTGTTTATTCAGCAGGTTTATCGTTTCGCCCCAATTCGATAGATGACCCTTATAATTTCCTTGTACAAATCGTCCTTCACCATGGCTTGACGCGGGTGTACGGCCGCGGCTCAGGGTGATTAAGTGCCTTTTTGATGGTGTGATGGGAATGATGGTAGGTTCGGCAAATAGCCCTGATACTCATTCCATCGCGTTTGGCCGTGCGAATTTTTAAGTACTCTTGCACCGTAAGCATCCTTTGCCTCCGTAAGTGGTTATGCTCCTATAGCTTCTAAAAGAGCACCAACTTACGGAGTCTGCTACGGTGTGGCTATTTTACTTGCCGATTTTTTCAACTCCCCCGTGGCTGTTTTGCATGCCGATTACCAGAATTGAAATCTAAATATCAAAAAGGCACTGCAACTTTTCCTCCAACCGACTTCGTTGAGTTTGCTACCACAGCCAGCTCCAGCCAGAGTATTTCACGTCCACTAAAATGCTCTCAAGGAACCAGCACACTGACAGGAACCTTTATCGAGAGGTGCTGCTTGTCGCGAACCACAGTTAGAACCAGAGTATTGCTCTGGTCAACCAATACCTGTAAATCTATATCAGTTATTTCTCAAACTGGTTCACTGTTCAGCACGGTTATGCGGTGACACTGTAATGCGTTCTGGTTTGTTTTTGTAATTATTCATAAACATAATAAGAAGGGGGGGCTTCACGCCAGAAGAGGTTAAGCAAATAGGTAAACAAAGAGTTCAAGGATGACACCGATGATCTGTCTCTCGCCCGAAAACGTTCACATTTCTTACGAGAATTGAACCTTCGTGGTTCTAAATGGTGTTTCTTGAACGCGAGATTCTTTTCTGAAGGCCCTGTTCGAAAGTGTTATGTAGTCTAACCGTGCGCTGACACACGGAAGGCGGCCAGCACAATATAGGCCTGACTACTGTTAGTCTGCCGGGGGAAAGGTTAAGGTAGCTTGCTTAAATTAGCGCTTGAACAATTTGTCCATTTTCTCACCGCTGTTTGATGGCGGAAAAGATATGAAAGCGGTGAGCATATCCTCTAAGAACCCAAATACGCCGGTCGGCCGCTTTCAGTATTATTACTCGTTTCAACACGTACAAGAATATGCGGTCCACCAATTGATCGACCTTTTAGGGCTGTTTGAACACGCCGTCTGGATAGCGCTAAATTAGCGGTCACGTCTGTATTCTGGTTGCCAATGTCCGAGTCTACTGGTCCAGCTACATCAAACAACATTTTCAGCACTGATATGAGGGTTCAGTGCACCTAAACCGGTTTGAAACAGAACTCAGGGCGAATATAAACAGGAGAGTAAAGGCCTTAGACCTTGTCACGGTGACGGAGAAACTTGTTACTAATGTTAGTAAAGATTAAAGCTCTACAATGGATTCACCGATAATACTCCACAGATTGGGGGCGAAAGTAGTGACTTACGTTTCACTGCACCAATAAGCCGTTCAGTAGGTGAATTTTTAGCATTAGAAGGTCGGCTTAGATTACAAAGGCTTTGCTAGTATTCTCTGCTTCCGTGACGAGAGCGAAAGCTGCCGGCTCATTGGCGTGGCAGTTCGAAAACGATTTTAGCATTGTTGAGCCAAACTGTCAGCTCTGAGCAGTTGGAGCTATCATCAGGTATACCTGTGTAATGTGCGTTTTTAAACAGTTTATGGGCTTTTGAAAAAGAATGAAAGGAGAACAAAAATGGCAGTAGAAAAAGCGATTGGTTCATCCAGTCTGGTTGAGGTCATTGACCGAATCCTGGACAAAGGCGTTGTAGTGGATGCCTGGGTCAGATTCTCCTTGGTGGGTATTGAAATACTCGCTATCGAGGCCAGAGTGGTAGTGGCATCAGTTGAGACCTACCTGAAGTACGCCGAAGCGATAGGTCTGACTGCGACGGCGGCAGCGTAGAGGTCGGTCCTTTAGCTGAGCCGTAACCATCCTTAATGGGGGCTTATTTTCGGTATAGGTTTCTTGTCGAGCCATCCTTATAGCGCCATCGGAAAGGCAAAAAAAGCATGGTTCGCCAAGCAAGCCTTTTCAACATCAGAAAATGGAATTATAGCGATGCTCGCAACTGTGAACGCAGACAGTATTGTTGACAAAATTGCTTCTTCTTACGAGATCGGCATACAGGGGATCGAAGCCTTCCTCGAGACTACCCATCAACTCTTTAGGGACTTTCAGGATCTCGTGTTTGATACGACACAAGAGCGAGAAGGAATAAATGATCAGCTCAGAGAAAACCTTGCCAAAACCGGCTCTCTACGCAGGAAAGATTTTAACAATATGATGAGCGCTATTTCTTCTCAGCAGGACCGACAGGAACAAGAAGTAAGGGATTTATCAAAAAACTATCTAAATGAGCAAACAAGCCTTGCCCGCCAGTTGAGAGAAAACCTAAGAAACTTCCGCGAAGCGCTGACCACCGGCGAATCTCAGCGGGCTAAAGAATGCCAGACTGTGATTAGATCAATTCTTGCCACCCAGGAAAAAAGAAAGCAAGAGGTTATTTTCAAGCTGAAAGAGTTCCAAAGACAGCAGCAGGAAATGACAAAAACGCTCCAGAATCTTTTGAACAAGGGAAGAAACCTCAGGGTGGAAGACTTTAAGGTAATGCTTGGAAAATTCCGGCAGCAGCGGGACAGCCGAATAGCTCGCCAGAAAGAGAGAAAGGGACAGGTGCTGAGCATGCTCAGTGATTTCAGAAAGGAAAGGGTACAAGCAGCGCACAGCCGATCCAGCCGGCCAGTGAAAACTTAGGGGGAGTATGGGGCAGTATGATAGATGTCATAGGTAGGATCATAAGCTTTTCGCAGATGCAGGCCGCTGTGATGAGCATCTTGATGACTAATACTCAGAAAGCGCTGCACGAGTTTGCTCCGTACGAAGAAGACATAGCTGGCCCGCAGAACGAGAGGTTGAATAAGTTTTCTAAGATTGTGACAACCGGGGTAGGTGATATGCTCACAAGGTTCTGGTTTCAGACAGAGCGTAAGCAAAGAGAACATGAGCCCATGAGTGATGGTGAGATAAAAAATATAAGAGATTTCGTCAGTTTTGTTAGGAACCTGATAGAGAATATGCGGTCGTTGCCGAACCATTTTCAAAGTATTGATAACCGGACTTTTGAGGCCGAATTTGACAAGAAACTCCAAGAGGTGGAAGCCTACACTAAGAAAAGGCTGCAAGAGTTTGATGAAGCTCTCGATGGGACCGGCAAAGGTTTGAAAAGTCGCTTCGCCAGGTCTGTCCGTAGCGTTCTTAAGCATGTTGGCAAGCCTTTTATGCGCAGAGAATTTCTTGCCCGTTAAGTGTAGGTTCATCGAATATTAGTTCGAGGCAGATGGATCGCCAAACAGATGGCAGGAGTGCAAGTCAGATGCTGGATAAGAAAGACCAAGATGACATGAGCCTGTTCGAGGAAGAGCTTAATTGCCTGATTGAAGCGGTTTGCGAAATTCCTTATTCGGCCCCGCCTTCGGAGCAGCCACAGGTAATTTGTTTCAGTAGAAGGATTGAGGAGCTAACCGGATACACCGCTGACCAGATTCTGGCAGACCAGCAGCTTTGGATGAACATGGTCTATCCCGCCGATCGTGATAGAGTTTTCGCCGCGTTTGCCCGGTGCAAAAACCGTAGGATGCCTTTTGAAATAGTGTATCGTCTAATTCATAAGGATGGTTCGCTGCGTTATGTTATCGACCGGGGTGAGGCTGTTTTTGACGACCAGGGGCAGATGACCCAGATCGACGGCACTATAACCGATGTCAGTGAGTACGAAAAGGCCAGGATGTGCATTTGCCAGAAAAATCCTGGAGCCTCAAAGTTCAATGATGTAGGTTCAACCGTTTTTCAAAAAGTTTGAAAAAAACTGTTAAAGGAGATCCAAAATGGTAATTGCTGAGGATATGAAAAGACTTACAGAGAACATCATGATTTCCAGCGATGTTCGGGTAAAAGCAGTAGGTGAGTTAGTGGCTGATACTCACAAAACCTTAAAGGGATTCGCCATGGATAGGAAGAAAATGGCTGCCGAACAAGCCAAGGATTTGGCTGCTTTCGTGAATAGGTTGTCAAAGAATGTACAGAGTTTGCTCAAAGAGTTCCAGAAGAACCACCAGCAGATGAGCAAGGAACAGGCAAAGAGTTT